>JACCDP010064050.1_pt1 | contig 24898 bp, 25 predicted proteins | sample 7445841 | NCBI WGS metagenome assembly JACCDP01 (sample SAMN15323441, study PRJNA562643) | freshwater metagenome | isolation source: river surface water | place: USA:Blue River Watershed | collected 2017-08-17
AAAATATATAAATTATTTTTATTTAATAAATAATTTAAACTTTGCAAAGAGTAATATCTTAGATGCTCGTGATATATTGTGTCGTATTGTATGGTTTGAATTAATGGCAAAATGTAATGAGACTCTGAAATAAAAATTCCATCATCTTCTAAAATATTAATAATATTTTTTGTTAATAAGTTTGGATTATCGATATGTGCAAAAACATTTGTGGCTGTAACAATTTTTGCTTTTCCATATTTTTTCACTATAAATTTTGAAACATTTTTATCAAAATATTTTAAAATAGTGGGTATACCTCTTTTTATTGCAATTTTACCAATTTCTTCGGGTGTTACTCCTAAAACTTTAGAAAAATCTTTAAAATGATATAACAAATTTCCATCATTTGAACCTATATCGACAATTAAATTTTTTTTTCCTATATTAAATTTTTTTTTACATTTTATAGATAAATCAAAAAAATTATCTCTTAAAATTTTTGTTGTACTACTAGTATAAGGATAGCTTTTAGGAAATAAAATATTTTTACTTACTATATAGCCTAACTGAAATAATTTAGACTTATTACAATATAATAATTCAGTAGGATAAAAATTACTTTCTTTTTGTACGGAACCAATTCTTTTAAAATCATTAACTGGTGGCAAATAACCTAAATTTAAAATAGATTCTAAATTCTTAGAATTGGAAACTTGACATCTAATAATAGGATAAGATTCTTTTGACATAATTATTTATCCTTATACCAAGCTATAGTTCTCTTCAAACCTTGGAGTAAATTTATTTTAGGATAAAATCCTAATTTTTTTATTTTGGTTATATCGGGGCACCTTATAGTTGTTCCTCCATAAGCAATAGGTTTATTTTTAATATTAATTTTAATTTTCATTAATTTTCCAATTATTTTAGCTAAAAATTTAATCTTAACTTTATTAGTTGTTCCAATATTATAAATTTGCAAATGTTTGCCTTTTTTTATTAATAAATTAAATGCATTAACAAAATCTTCGATATAAATAAAAGATCTTATTTCATTTCCAGTTCCTTTTATAAAAAAATTATCATTGTTTTTCAAATTCTTGGCTCTATTAATAAATTGTGGAATAACATGCTCTTGACCCATGTCTTCACCATACACATTATGAGGACGAAAAATAATTAACTTCTTAAAGTATTTTTTGCCATAATGAATTCCAAATAATTCTGTTAGTATTTTCCCACCACCATAAGAATATCTAGGATTATAAATATCTGGTATTTTTAGAACAACATCATCTTCTTTAGTTGGAACTTTTTCTGGTTTTTGATAAACTTCAGAGCTAGAAGCTAAGTACAGTTCTTTAATTTTCCTTTTAATACAGCCATCAATAATATTGATCAAACCTTTTGTTGCAACCTCAAGAATTTCTGTTGGCTTTGTATAAAAAAATTCTGTTCCGTTTATATATGCTAAATGCACAACAGCATCTATATTTTTTAAAGACTTATAAACAGTATTAAAGTTTCTTATATCTCCATTAATAATTTTGATTTTATTATTCTTAATCTGTAAAAATTTTTTATAAGATCCTCTGGAATTATTGTCTAAAATAGTAACATTGTGTGTTTTTATTAAACTTTTTACTATGTTAAATCCAATAAAACCAGATCCACCTGTTACTAAAAAATTTTTTCTCATTATATATTTTATAATTTCAAATTACTCAGGTTTCCAAAACCAGTATATGAAACATTATTATTTAAAACTAAATCTTTTGAAGAAAAATTATTCCACAAATCATATATAAGAGAATTCTTATTCATTAGATTTGAAAATAACTTTAGATTAAATTTAGAAAACTTTTTATTATTATTATGAAAAATTAGTAAATCAGTTTTTAAAAAGATACTTTTAATTGAACTACACTTTTTAATACTGTAATTTTTATAAAAGTCAGGGTCAATATTAAAATCATAACCATAAATCTTTGCAGTTCTGAATTTTTTTCTAATATTATAGATTAAAGGAACAGCAGTGGTTCCTCTTACATCATTAGTCTCGGGTATTCCTTTAAATGCCAATCCGCAAATAACAATTTTTTTAATACTTTTATTATTTTTATTAATTAATATTTTTTTTATCATTTTTACTACAAAAGGTTGGACTTCTTTATTTACAGTCCTAGCAGTGTTACTAAGTTTAGGTTTTTTTTCATTAAAAGACTCAGATAAAATATAAGTATCTTTCTCTAGACAGGGTCCTCCTACAGGTCCTGGAAAATAAAGATTAGTTCTTGGATATTGTAATTTGCCAAATTTAATAACTTCATATGCACTTATGTTAAATGAATCACATAACATAGCTATTTCATTTGAAATAGAAAATTTTATATCTCTTTGAACATTGTCAACTAGTTTAATCATTTCGGCAGTTACAATATTTTTTATTCTTATAATTTTTTTAGTAATTTTATTAAATATATTTTGAGATAAAAAATAAGATCTGTAGTCTAAGGACCCAATGATTTGCGGCAAATATTTTAACTCTTTCAAAGCATGACCCTCAATAGTTCTTTCTGGACAAAAACTAATATAATATTTTTTTTTTGATTTATTTAAAATTGGAATAACAATATTTTCTGTGGTCTTTAGCTTTACTGTTGATCTTAAAATAACCAAATCACCATCTTTTAAAAAGCGGGCAATATCTTTTGATACTTTTTTAATCATTGAGACATTGATAAGTTTATTTTTTTTTAATGGGGTGCCGACAGTTATAATATAAGTGTTACAAATATCATTTTTTGTGAACTTATTTTTTATAATAAATTTTTTATTAATAATTATTTTTTTAATTTTTTTATTAATTTCAGGTTCGTAAATATTTGATTCATATTTTTTTAATTTATTTACTATTTTCTTATTTTTTTCAATTCCCAAAACATGAAATCCTGATTCAGCTAAAGCTATAGACAATGTTTGACCAACATAACCCAAACCAAAAACGCAGATTTTATTTTTGTACATTTTAATTTCTTATAAAGAAATTTAGCAATCTATTAATAACTCTATAAAATATATTTTTGATAATAAAAAAAGTTATTAGCAAATAACAAAAAATAGATTCTTTTCTATCTTTAGAAAACACATAAACAAAATCAGTATCTGATTTATTATTAAAAAAAAAATTTTTAAACTTATTATATATTTTATTTTTTTTTAAATCTTTGATCTGAAAATTAGTTATTGAGCTAACTTTATTTAGATTATTTTCTATATAAATTTTATCAAAACAAAAAACTTTTGAATACATAAACATTGCTTTGGCGGATAAATGACTTTTGGGCATGTTATCAAAAAAACAAAAAATTAGATTATTAAATTTTTTTCCTAAAAAGAAAGATTTAATATGTGTTCTAATACCTTTTGGTCCATCAATCAATAATGCCACTCTTTTATCTTTAACTTTATAAATAATATTATCAATTGATTTGTAAAAATCATTTTTTTTGTAAATAACTTTATTATTTTTTAATAATCTTCTTGAAAAACTATTAATTGTTGCGTCAGATTCATTATCTATAGATATAAATTTAATTTTATTTTTTTTACAAAATAACGATATAAAAAATGTTGAATAACCATATTGTCTTCCTGATTCAATCACTACCTCAATTTTTTTTGTAATACACAAAAATATAAATACTAATATCTCCATAGGCGACATCGAGCCTGGAAATTTTTTTCTATCTTTTGCATTAAACTGTGCAATTAAATAATTTAAATTTTTTATGCTCATCAACTAATATTTTTAACTTAAAGTTTTTTTAATAATTGAGCAAATAGCCTTTATTTTTCTTTCATTTAAATCAAAATTGGAAGGCAACCAAATACAATGTTTAAATATATAATTAGAAATTTTGAATTTTTTCTTACTTAAATAAGGTGTATGTTTATTTATTGGATACCAAAAAGATCTATATTCTATTCGTCTCAGGTTAAATTCATTTTTTAAAATTTTTAATTTATTTAAATCTGTAACCATAATATCAAACCATAAATTTAGGCATTTATCTTGTGATTTTGGAATAATTACATTTTTTATATTTTTTAGGCATCTTAAATAAATTTTATTTCTATAATTTAAAATTTTTATTCTTCTCTTAAAGTGAGATAATTGAGCTAAGCCTATGGATGCCTGAATATCTGTATATTTAAAATTATATCCTAAATTTTTATGCAAATCATTTCCTCCGGTCCCGTTCCGTATTCCTTGTTTTTTAAGTAGCATAATTCTTTCATAAATTTTTTTATTATTTGTTACAACTGCTCCTCCTTGTCCTGTAGATATAATTTTAGATGGAGAAAAAGAAAAACAGGAAGCATCTCCAAAGGAGCCTAGCGGTTTTGAATTAAAAAACGATCCCAATGCTTCTGTACTATCCGTAATTAATAAAATATTTTTTTTTTGGCAAATTTTGGATAAGACTTCATAATCTGGTGATCTTCCATTTACTTCGACTGATATAATCGCTTTAGTATTTTTATTAATAGAATTTAAAATTTTTTTTATATCTAGAATAAAATTATTAACACTTACATCAACAAGAACTACTCTAGCTCCAGTAAAAGTAACAGCGTTTGCTGTAGCTATATATGTAAAACTAGGAATAATAACTTCGTCACCTGCCCCAATATTATTAGACAATAAAGCTATGGATAAGGCAGTAGTGCCGCTGGTGACGCAAACGGCATATTTTCTGTTGGTTAAAAATTTTATCTTATTTTCAAATTTTCTAGTTATAATTCCATCATTAAAAAGTTTACCATCTAATGCTTTTTTTAATAAACGAATTTCAAGACCTGTTTTTTTTGGATAAAAGAAATTAATTTTTTTTTTCATTACTTAAACTTAATATTTTGTTAAATACAATATTTGGAGTATATTTTTCAATATATGTATTGTATGCATTTAATTCGATCTTTTTTCTTAAATGATCATTATCTGAAGCAATTTTTAAAAGCCTAATTATTTCTTTTGGACTACTTCCTAATAAACAGTTAAAATTATGTTTCAGCTCAGGCATAGATTTTCTTAAATTTTTATGTGCGACTAAACATTTATTCATTGAAAAATAATAAATTACTCTTGTATACCCACCAATTAATGAGTTTTTATAGGCATTATTAAGAATAAGACAAAATCTACTACGAAGAATTGATTTATCTATATCTCTTACAAATCCTTTTATTTGCAATAAAGTATTATTTTTATAACTATTAAATTTTTCAGGAAAAGATCCTCTACCGAATATATTAAATCTCAAATTTTTATCTTTAATTCTGGGAATAATCTCTTCTAATAAATATTTAAAACCAAAATAATTTCCAGTTGCATTTAGGCCACCAATACTTGAGCAAATATCAATATATTTACTAGGAAAAAATTTTTTAATTTTTTTTAAATAATTAGGATTAGGCCAGCAATTAGGAACATATTTACATTTAATGTTGTTTTTTTTATACCAACTTTTGTTAACATTGCAGATATTAGAGGATATATGAATATTCTTTAAATTTTTTATATGAATTCTTTGTAAATTTTTGTAAAATTTTAATTTAAGTATTTTTTTTACGAAATTTATATTTTTATCTTCAGTAATCCTTGAAATTAAAGCAGAATAAGGAGGAACTGCCAAATAAGCATAAATTTTTTGCTGATTTAAATAAGGAATAATATATTCAAATTCTGTATCCCAAAATAAAATAATCAAATCATATTGATTATTTAATATTTTCTTAGAAATTTGAAAAAAAAGTTTTTTATTCTTTGAAAAATTTAAATCATATTTAAAAAGCAAAACAAACAATATCCTTAAAATATTAGATATTTTTTTAGTATAAAAATACTCTAAAGAATGTAAATATTTTTTTGAAAAATATTTTAAATTTTTTTTAGGAATTTTATTATTTAATATATATAAATCATTTTTATTTTTTTTGTTAGAAGACTCTTGTATTAAACTTGCTAGAACAGTTGACCCTGCTGTATAGTGTTTAAAACTGGGGATGATCGACGATAAAAATAATATTTTCACTTAGATTTTTTTAATAAATTTTGCTGGACTTCCAAAATACAAACTATCTTTTCTACAGTTTTTTAAAACCAATGAACCAGCTCCTATTAAACAATTTTCTTCAATAATAATCTTATTAATAATGTTAACTGACATTTTTATGTCCGCATGCATTCCTATTTCTGAAAACCCCCCTGTATTAATACTAGGATTTAGATTAACAAAATCCGAAACATAATTATGATGTTCGATATTGCAATTAGACTGAATTATGCAGCATTTTCCGATTGATGTTTTGTAGCCGATGTTGCATCTAGGAAAAATAATAGTTCCTTCACCAATATCAACATTTGAATTTAAATTTACTGTAGGATGTACAAAACTTATTATCTGAAAATTATGCTTTTTTAAATTTAAATAGATTTTCTTTCTTAAGTATGAATTATCTTCAATAATAATACATTTCTTTATTTTTTTTTTTTTTAAGATCTCGATATAATCTTTTAAAAAATAAACATTCTTATTAAAAATTCTATTATCTTCCAAATACTCTTTTTTTTTATAAACTTTCATTTTTTTTTCTGAAAAATCTTCTTTTTTTAAAGGATTAATAGAAATAAAAAAACTTATTCTGTATTTTGAAAATTCTTCAAGCCAAGAATTAAGCTGTCCTGCTGAAGAATCTTTAAACCCAAAAACGCAAATATTTTGTTTTTTTTTCATAATTATTAGGAATATAAAAGTATAAGACTATTATTATAGAGCTAAAATACTGTTAATCTAATTTTTTATATATAAAATTTAGATAAATTTAATAATTTCATAGACTATTTGTATAAAAAAATGCCTGTTAATTATATTATAATATTTATATGATTTTAGTAACTGGATGCGCAGGTTTTATAGGATTTCACGTTAGCTCAACTATTTTAAAAAATAAAAAAAATAAAATTTTAGGTTTAGATAATCTTAACAATTATTACGATGTAAATCTTAAAAAAAATAGACTAAAAATTCTAAAAAAAAAAAAAAATTTTTTTTTTTATAAAGTTGATTTATTAAATAAAAAAAAATTATTTAATTTAGTTAAAAAAAATAAAATAAAAATTGTAATTCATTTAGCTGCTCAAGCTGGTGTTAGATATTCTATTTTGAAACCAGAAGTTTATATTGATTCAAACATTAAAGGTTTCTTAAATATATTAGAAGCATGTCGACACTTTAAGATTAAAAATTTAATATACGCAAGCACAAGTAGTGTTTATGGATTAAGTACAAAAATCCCATTTAAAGAAAATGAAAACAACACAAATCATCCAATGCAATTATATGCTGCAACTAAAAAGTCTAATGAACTAATGGCTCACGCTTATTCGTGGCTATTTAATATTCCTACGACAGGATTGAGATTCTTTACTGTTTATGGTCCCTGGGGAAGACCGGATATGTCATTATTTAAATTTACTAAGAATATAATAAAAAATAAAAAAATTGATTTATATAATAATGGAAATCATGCTCGTGATTTTACTTATGTAGAAGATGTTGCAAAAATTATATATAAATTAATAAAAAAACCTTCTAAAAAAAATAGATTTTGGTTAAAAAAAAATAGCTCAGACACGAGTTTGGCTCCCTATAAGATATTAAATATATCATGTGGAAAAAAAATTAGTCTAAAAAAATTTGTTTTAGAAATAGAAAAAAATTTAAATAAAAGATCAAAAAAAAATTATTTACCAATGCAAATGGGGGATATCAAGGAAACTTTATCTTCAAAAAAAAATCTTAATAAATATTTTCCTGAAATTAATTTTACAAATTATAAAATTGGAATTAAAAACTTTGTAAACTGGTACATAAAGTATTTCAAGATTGATTTAAAGAATATATGAATAACTTTTCTAAAATAATTTCTATACTTAACAAAAAAGAGAGAAAAGCATTTTTTTTAATAATTCTATTGTCTTTTTTAAATTCGATCCTAGATTTCTTAAGTATTGGCGCTATTTATCCATTAACTTCATCTATATTAAACGTAAAATCCAATTCTGCATTAATAGAAAAAATAAATATATTTATTAAAGAAAATCTAGGATTAGATTTAATAGTTTTTTATTTAATTATAATAATCTTAATTTTTTTATTAAGAAATATTTTTAATATCTTATTTTATTTTTTTTTAAATAATTTTTTAAGAAAAAAATTCAATAATAATTGCGAAGAAACAATTAAAAATTATCTAAATCTAAATTTTCAAGATTTTATATCTGATACTTTTCCGAAATTTCAAGGAAATATTATTAATGAAAATAACAATCTAAAGAACTACATTGGCACTCTAATAAATTTATGTTCAGAATTGTTAATTCTTTTTTCGCTAACTGTTTTGATATTTATAGTTAATATTCAAGTGGCATTGATTATTTCGTTTATTTTTTTAATATTTATTCTAATTTATCTATTTATTTTTAAGTCGAAAATAAAATTATGGGGATTTAAAAGAAACAATATAAGTCAACTCATTAGCAAAAATCTTCTTGAAACCTATAACAGCATAAGAGATATAAAAATCTTAGATAAAGAAAATTTTTTTATAAACAGATTTAATATTCTAAACAGTAATTTTTCTATTCTGCAATTTAAGTACGAAACTTTAGTTGCTACAAATAAAAATATTATAGAATTATTTGTTCTAATAGTAGTCTCGCTTGCATTTATAACTATTAAATTTAATTATAATATTTATAATTTATTACCGCTTATATCAGTATATGTTATAGCTTTTTTTAGAATATATCCTTCTATAAACAGAATAATAAATAGTATGGCTATGATGAAATTTTATCATACTGGTATTGATTATTTTTATAATGAAAAAATAAAATTGAACTATTCTAAAGCCACACAAATAAATAAATCTCAAAAAATTAATTTTCTACATCAAATTGAGTTAAAAAAAGTTTTTTTTAGATATGATAAGTCAAAAGATTTTCTTTTAGAAGACGTAAATATTAAAATAAAAAAAAATCAAATAATTGGAATCATTGGTGAGAATGGTTCTGGAAAATCTACACTATGTAATTTGTTGCTTGGCTTATTAAAACCAGAGAATGGATCGATAATTATTGATGATAAAATCAATATTAATGAAAACTATAATGAATATAAGAAAATTTTAAGCTTTGTACCTCAAAAAATATATTTACTTAACGATACAATTAAAAATAACATTTTATTTGGTTCTGAGGACGAAGAGATAAAAAAATTTAATATTAATAAAATCAAAACTTTCTCAAAATTGTTATCTTTTGCTCTAAATAATGACAATAATTTATTAGATAATAACATAGGAGAGGATGGATCGATGTTATCGGGAGGGCAAAAACAAAGGGTTGCTATAGCAAGAGCACTTTACAAAGAATCAGAAATTTTAATTATGGACGAGCCCAATAATAATCTTGATGCAGAGATTGAAAGTAAAATCATAGAGGATCTTGTTAGCTCACCAATAAAAAGAACGATAATTATAATATCTCACAACAAAAGTTCCTTAAAATTCTGTGATAACATTATTGAAGTTAAAGATAGAAAAGTAAACTATATTAACTAAGCTTTATAAACAGAAGTTCCAATTATATAATCTATTATACTTAATAATAATGCCAAATGTATTAATTCAACATGGTTATAAGCATTAGAATCAACCCAGAAATTTAAATTATTTTTATTAAATTTATTAAGACGATTAGTCTTTTTTTTCCCAGAAAAAGTTACTAATTTAATTTCATTGTCTGTAGTCCATTTAGCAGCCTCAATTATATTGTCGGACTCACCTGATGTAGAAATCAAAACCACAATGTCTCCCTTATTTGCGTACATTTTTAAAGCCATTTTCATCCAATTTTTATGACCAAAATCGTTAGCAAAGCAGGTAATTAAATCAGCATCATTAAAATTTACACTTTTGATACCTGCATTTTTAGTTAGATCAACTGACACGTGACTAGAAATTGCAGCGCTACCACCGTTTCCAATAAAAATAATTTTATTATTCAAATTATTACACTCTATAAACAAATTCGCACACTCTTCTAATTTTAATTTAAGCCTATTATTAATTTGAAGTAATTTACTTAATTCTAAAAAATTTTTTTTAAAAAAATATTTTGTGCGATTAATTTTACTCATTTAATTAAAATATTATAATATTTACAATTAGTATATGCATAATAAACTTATTTTTTAATATTAAGTTTTAATTTCATTTCTTTAATCCATTTGGAACTAAAGCCTATAGCCTTATCATCAACAAAATAATCATAGGATGGTTTGCATAAAATCAATTTATGAAATTTCAATTTCCATTTTACTAATTGTTTTTTCGTAAAACTGTAGCCATATTTGATAACCATTTTTTTATTTCCATTAAATTTTTTCATAAATCTAGCAGTATAAATGTTAATTATATATCCGTTATCATATAAATAATTAACGAAATTAATTACTTTTTTTTTAGGTAATGATTTTTTATAAAAATTTTTTTGCGTTTTACAAATCACATTATCTAAATCAAAAAATAATACTTTATTCATAATTTTTTATTTTTTTGCTAATAAATTAATTGAATTAAGTAAAGTCGTTTTAGGATTCCATCTAAGAATTTTTTTAGCCTTGTCATTTATAGGATTTCTAATATTTGGATTATTTTTATCAGTTTCTAATATTGTAATTTTTTTTTTGAATAAATTTTTAGTAACTTTAATAATATCAAATAATGAAATTAATTTATTACCAGTTAAATTAAATACATTATATTTGTGGGAAAATTTTTTTCTTTCTCTATATAGAATGGCACTCTCTATACCAGTAATTATATCATTTATATGAATAAATCTTCTTGCTGTTTTTTTTGAACCGATGGTTAAAAGATTAGAATCTCTAGTTTTAAAGAAAATACTTTCTAATGCGCTACCTCCATGTTGTCTATCAGCATAGATAATCCCAAACCTCAAAATCGTTACATTGATATTATTATTTATTTTCAAAAAATTTTCACAAAGTAATTTTGAAAGTGCATAAGCTGAATTAATTGAATTTATATCTATAACAGAATCTTCATTCTTTGGTTCAGGAAAAACTTTTTCTCCATAAACCCATTCTGTAGAAGCAAAAATAAAATGTTTACATTTTTTTCTTAGTGCAGCTTTATATAAATTAATAGTTCCTTCTATATTAACTCTCATGCATTCTGCTGGATTTTCTTTGCAAAGAGAATCTGTAGATAATGCAGCTAAATGTATAACTGTTGAACCAGATGAAATATATTTGTAAATTTTTTTATTGCAAATATCAATTTTTTTATAATTTTGAGTTTTTTTTTTTTTAATATCGACACAAAAAAGATCGTAAGATTTTTTTTTAATAAGATGAGCGGTTAATCTTTTTCCAACAAAACTTTCAGAACCTGTAATAAATATTTTCATTAAAGTAGTTATATTATTTAATTAAATTCGTAGAAATATTAAGAATATATTCTGTTAAATGCTTATTATAATTAAAAAATTGAATATTATTTAAATTTTTTAGAATAGAATCAAACTGAACCTCCATAGGATTTTTAATGATAAATTCTTTTTTTTTATAAAGAATAGAGTTTACAAATTTATTTTCAATTTGTTTTGTTTTTCTTATTATTTTTTTATTATTCAGCAACACCTCTAAATATGATTTTTTTAAATTTGAGTTTTCTTTAAATGTAATCGAAAAATTAACTTTATTTAATATTAAAGAACATCTCCAATTAAATTTTTTATTTATGATTTTTTTAATAAGAAAATCTTGAAATTTATGTTTGTGGTAAAAAATATTACAAATAGAATAAAAAAACGAAAATGCATGTGGCAAAAGATCTTCTGCAATTTTTGAGTATGTATTTTTACCGTTAGTATAATATTTAAAACAAACAGTTTTTATTTTTTTTTCGTGAAAGAATCTATTTCTTAAAATTCTTCCAAAATATAGCATCGGATACATAACTATTAATTTATCATGAAATTTATATACTTGTTTTAATTTATTTTTTAATTCGTATTGACTATTTTCATCTATTGAAAATATTGGCTTCTCTACTAAAATATAAGCTTTTTTATATTTAAGATATTTTAAAATTTTAAAATGCGATTCTGTATTCGTACAAATTGAAATTAAATTTACTTTTTTTTTTTTTAAATCTTTAATAGAGCAATACACTAATTTTGAATTTTTTTGATAATTTTTTTTAATTATCAAATTGGCATTTTCTCTTTTTCTACTAACAATAAAAATCTTTTTTATTTTTTTTCTTAAAAGTTCTCTTAAATGAATATTTGCGATCTTTGAAGTTCCTAAAATAGCCGCAGAGTACATTTTAACGTTCAAATTCTCCGCTACTTTTTATAATATTATTAGCAATATGTTCTTTTCTATCGCACCTACATTCAACCTCATTAAATAAATTATTCATTTTTTCAAAATAGTTATAAAAATCTTTAACATCATAATTATAGTACAAATCCCAAAAATTATTATTTTTCAAATCTCCTATTTCAGTCTTTTTAAAATTAGGCGCTGCTGACTGTGAACATTGATATAAACGTCCATCAAAGCCAACGGTCGGGTATATAAATCGAGCCACGCATGGAGTTGTTCTAGCTTTATAATAAATATCATGTTCTTGATCAGGATCTATTATTATTATTTTACAGTGATTAGTATTTTCAATCTTAACTATATTTTCCAATTCTTTTAAATACTGATTTCTTTCAACCAAACTTGGTACTGTGTCCATATTATCTTCAATCTTTCCTCTTGGTGGTTGAGCAAAAGAAAAGCGAATAATATTACAACCAGCATCTCTGAAATCATTTATAAATTTTATTATCTCGGATTTATTGCAGTTAAATTTATTTACTAAATAAGCTGCGCTCAAATCAAATTTTCTTTTATTTTTATTGCAAGCTGACATTGACTTAACATTAGATAAAAATTGATCATATAATGGCAATTTAAGATTTTTAACTCCATGAACTTTATTAAAAGTTTCATTACACCCAGCATCTACACTTAAACTTATCCAGCTATCATTTTTGATATCTGATCTTGATAAAAGAGAAATAAATTTATCACTAATTTTAAGAGGTTTAGTATTAAATCCGAATGTTAAATTATTATTAATTGACGCTTCAAGTAATTCATCAATATATTTGTAGTTTAAAGGGTCAGTGGCCCAGCCAGCAAAAGTTATTTTTTTTACGCCCCCATTAGCAATTTCATTAATAATTTCAATAAATCTATCTTTGCTCATTCTTTCTCCTGTATCAGTAGCCGAACTGCCGTAACAATAAGGGCATGACAACCAACAAATTTTTTTGCTAATTGGTCCAGGCTGAAACTCAACTTGGTGGGGAATAACTGATTTATTTATAATGTCTTTTTTAAGAATTGAAATTGACTCAAAATATTTATTAGAAAACTTATATTTAGTTTCTAGATTATCCATAAATAAATACTATTTAACTTTATTAAATTTATTTTTAATATTCGAAATCGCCATTCTAATATTTTTATCTCTTATTGTTTTGTTAATGTTTTCCGCAGTTTCAACCGGATACCAAAATGAGTTAAAATATATAAAATTAGCAATTTTTTTTTTGATATAAATATTAAAAATTATTTTTTCAAAATCTAAAAAATTTTTATTTTTTAATAAATTAAAGCAGTTCGAATTAATAATGCTCACGCCCATATTTCTAAAACTAAAATATTTTTCATATTTATCTAAAATAAAAAATTTTAATTTTTTGTTTTTAACAAATTTTTTTAAAATTAACTTTTTTTTTGAAACAACAAAAGAACCCCAATCACTTTTTGTATTTGTCCCTGCAAAAGTGATATGCTTGCAGCTCGAATTATGTTCTTTAATCATTTTTTTTAAATTAAAATTATATATGGTATCAGAATTTAATATTAAAAAATCACTTTCTTTTTTAATAAGTTTTTTAATTCTAATTAACCTTTTAGTTATTTCGGTATCGCGACCTGTATAAATAAATTTAAACTTATTTAAGTGTGATTTAAAATTAAGAGTAATATAATTCTTTATAAGAGAACCTTTATAACCTAATGGAAATATAATATTATTTATCTTATTTTTTATTAAGAATTTAATCACATACCAAATTATTGGTTTTCCCAAAATTTTTACTAAAGATTTCGGAGTTTCTCTTGTGATAACTCCCAATCTTGAGCCTCTGCCTCCACAAAGAACTACAGTACTACTATTTATATCAAACATAGTTAATCTTTAATTTTATATAAAATTCGAGAACCTTTGCTTTCAAATTTTAAATAAAAAATATTTTTTTTATTAAATAAATTATCTAATTTTTTTTTATTATTTTGGTGTAAAGTTAAAAAAAACCCCCCTCCTCCTGCTCCTAACAATTTTCCACCAAATAATTTAATTTTATTTAATTTTTTATATATAATATCAATTTGTTTGTTAGAAATATTTGAATTAAATTTTTTTTTTAAATCCCATGACATATGTAAAGCATTATTAAGAATATTAATGTTAATTTTATCTTTATATAAATTTTTTTTAAAATGAATAACTAAATTTTTTAATTGATTTAAAACCTCTAATTTTTTTTTGGAATAAAAATCATAAGTTTTTGTAATGTTATTTGAATTTCTTTTTATGCCAGTCCAAATTAGGCATAAATTATTAAATATAAAATTAATATTTTTTTTTGGTATTTTAATAGGATTTACAATTGTTTTATTTTTAAAAAAAATAATTTCATTAAGACCACCATATGCTGCACTATACTGATCTTGCTTTCCGCACGATTTTTTTAACTTAACTATTTCTATATAACATGCTTCTTCTGCTAATTGTTTGGGGGTAACATTTTTTTCTCCGCGAAATTCATGCAAAGCTTTTAATAAACCAACTACAAATGAAGATGATGAACCAGTGCCGGATTCAGGTGGTAAATCTGACATTAGATGAATAGATACCGGTATTTTGATAGGTAATAATTTTAAACATTCTCGAACTATATTATTTTTGATGTCTTTCACTTTATTTACAGACTCTGTTTTGGAATACATAATTCTGAAATTTTCCGGATAAATTAAAGAATGAGCTTTTATTGTAACGTATACATATTTATTTATAGAAGCGCTAATCACTCTACCAATATTTTTTTTTAGATATTTTGGATAATCAGTACCTCCGCCAACAAAAGAAATTCTAAGAGGGGTTATGGTGGATACAAATAGCATATTTTTGTTAATTTTTATTTGAAATAATTGTTTTTAAAATACCCTCATTAAGAGAGGTTGTGGAATGAATTTTTTCATGCTTTTGAATCTTTAGTAATTCTTTGTAATTACTTAGATTAATGTTTTTTTTATTATATTTTGTTTTTAAAATTCTGTAATTTTTTAAGCATAAATTGTAAATTTTATTTACACTTGTTAACTTTCTTGTTTTTACATTCAAAGTTAAATTAGTATTTATTTTTTCAATGCAGTTAACAATTGAATTGCACACATCTTCTACATAAATAAAATCTTGTTTAGATTTAAAATTTATAATTTTTGGTTCTTTATTCTTTCTTAAAGCGCTTAATATAGTGGGAATAAGTGAGGTCTTTTTTTGCCCTGGGCCATACATATAAAAAATTTTTAACCAAATTAATTTTTTATTAGTTTTTTTTAGGATTTTTATTAGAAAAAATCTTACAAAATTTTTTACTAAAACAAAATATTTGATATTACTATTTAACATTGAAAATTTTAAATTTTCCCAACAGCTTCCTGTAATTATTATTTTATTTAAAGTTTTAATTTTTAAAATTTGGTTAAAAAATAAAACTTGTTGTTGTAAATTATTAAAAGAGTTTTTTGCTGAAAAATCTGGTATGCCGTGCCAGGCAAGATGAACCAATACTTCCGGCTTAAATGAAATAATTTTTTTTAAATTATTATTATTAATATTCTCAATAGAAGAAGTTATACATTTCTCATTTTTAAATAAAAAAGATTTTTTTGACCTAACTATAAAACAACATCGATATTTTTTTTTAAGAAAGAGTTTTGTTAGATTCTTTCCTAAAAATCCTGTTGCTCCTGTAATTAATATTTTTTTCATTAAAATTATTGAGAGATTATTATTATTGCAACTAAAGTATAGAATGAGCCTAGCTTATTAAGCGTTTAAATAAAATAATAAAAATTATATATAAAAAAATTACTATAACTTTATTTTACTTAAAAAAGGATTTTTTTTATCTTTTGAACTTATAAATTTTGGTTTTATTGGCCAAGAGATATTAAGTTCTGGATCATTATAATTTAAACCTCTATATTGGTTTGTCTTAAAATAATCTCCCATATAATAATGAACTATAGTGTTATTTTCCAATGTTAAAAAGGCACTTGCGCACATCGGGGGAACAATGAGTGTTTCTTTATTAAGGGACTTTAAAATAATTGTAAAAATTTTTTTATAGGTTTTAGATCTTATTCTCAAATCAATTACAGCATTAAAAATACTTCCTGTAACACAAGTAATTAATCTATATTCATTGCTTGGCTTAGATTTATAATGAAACCCTCTCAATGTTCCTTTGTAAAAATTTTGTGATAAATTACCTTGTTTGATTGAAAAATTAATTCCGGTTTGTTTAAAAATTTTTTTACAATAATCTCTATTAAAATAGCCCCTATCATCGTTATATATTTTAGGTTTAAAAATATATAAATTTTTAAAAGCTAATTGTTTTAATTTCATAAAATTATTCAATATTTATTTTGTTAGGTAGAGGAATAATAAATTTACCTTTGTAACCAATTAACTTTAAATCATTACATATTTCTTTTTTGAAATTCCAAGACAATATTAATATTATTTTTTCTTTTAGAATTTCTTTAATTTTTTTAACAGGATTTTTTATTAAAATATTAGATCCCGGTGTGTACTTATTATGTTTTAATGGATTCTTGTCTAAAATAAAATCTATTTGCTTATTATTTAATCTTGAAAAATTTAATAGCGTTGAACTTCTGGCTGATGCACCATAAGCAATAATTTTTTTCTTTTTAGAATTTTTATTTATAAGATCATAAAACTTTTTTGAATGTTTAGTGGCAGAATAAGAAAATTTTTTAACTTTTTCTAAAGAATTTATATTATTTTTATTTTCAATATTTAAATAAAAAATTAATTTATGTGATTTCTTTCTTTTTAGTTTAGAGAAATATAATACCAACGAACCTCCGCTTATCGGACTTTTATCTACGTCAAACGCAAATAATTTATATTTCGCAAATAAATCGCTTAAAGTTTTGATAGTAAAATAAAACAAATGTTCGTGATAGATTGAATCGTAATGTAGCTCATCAAGAATAATTTTTGCATAATGAAATTCGATTGCTACAATTCCACCATTGTCTAATAAAAGATTAATAGATTTTATAATTTCATGAATATTTTTAACATGAGGAATAACATTTCTGGCAAAAATAATATCAAAATTTTGATAATTTTTAGAAATATTTAATGCAGTATTATAATTAAAAAAATTAACTAGGGTTTTAATTCCACTTTTATTTGCAATTTTTCCAATATTTTTTGCTGGGTCAACTCCTAAAACTTCACAATTATATTTCTCTTTGAAAGGTTTTAAAAAAGTACCATCATTACTAGCTATTTCTAAAACTGATGGCCCCTTTTTTTTAAATCTTCTTATTAATCTAGAACTAAATTTGTTAGCATACTCCTTGGCGACTTTGGAGGTGCCTGAAACCCAAACATATTGTTCGAATAAAAATTTAGGATCTACGGTCGCTGATATTTGCAGAGTTTTACAGCTCCTACAAAATAATAATTTTAAAGGAATTTTTATTAATTTCTTTTTTATTGAAGATCTTAAGCTGTTTGCTGGTGGCTGATCTTTTAAATCAATTATAGTTACTAAATTCTTTGAAAAACATATTCTGCATTCTTTTATTATTTTGTATATCATTATCTAAAAAATAATTTATTGTTAATTATATTTTTTTCTTTTAAGTACTTTAACTGCCGTAACCTGTTCGTTATTCTATCTTCCTTAATAATATTCTTAAGATTAATTTTTTTATAAAAACTTATTAACTGTTCTGCTCCATTATCTAAATCCCAAATTGGATTATAATAATTTTTTAAAATTCTATATATTTTTTTAAAACTGACTCTGTATGATCGTTCATCAAAATTTAATTTGTTTAATAAAAATATTTTTGAATAAGGTAAATAATCTTTCGCTTTATTAGCCAATTGTTTTACAGTAAAGTTTCCATTCAAAATTCCAACATTAAAAGACTGCTTATTTACTATTTCTGGTGGAGCAATCAAACATGCTAAAAATGCTCTACAAACATCATCAACATGAATTACTGGTCTCCATGGTTTTCCATTTCCCCAAATTTCAATTTTCGAGTTAATATAAGCTGAAGCAAGTAAATTGTTAAAAACTATATCCGTTCTTAATCTTGGGCTAGGACCAAATACAGTTGATGGTCTTAATGAAGTTGTCACAAAATCATCGGAGGACATATTATGCAATTTTCTCTCGGCTTTATACTTTGTGATAGCATAGGTGCTTATTGGATTTTTTTTACTAAAATCTTCATCGAGTTCTATTTTTAATTTTGATAGACCGTAAATACTTTGCGTGGAAGCAAAAATAAATCTCTTCACTTTATTTTTTTTAGCTAACTTAACTAACTTTAATGTTGCTAAATAATTTATTTCATTGGTAATTTCTTTTTTTAATTCACCTAATGGATCGTTAGATAAACCAGCCAAATGTATTACAAAGTCAACATTGTCCAAATCTTTTCCGTTAACGCTTCTTAGGTCTTTTTTAATTTGAAAGTCTGGCTTGCAGTCCTCAGAAACTAAGCAATCTTTATAATATCCGGTATCGTAGCCTATAACCGTATACTTTTTCTTTTTTAAAATTTTGGTTAAAACTGTACCTATATAACCCTGATTACCTGTAAGTAGAATTTTTTTCAAAATAATCTCCTTTATTAATTAAAATAATTTTTTTTTTTAGAAAAAATTTACTATAGAATTTCATGGATAAAAACATATTATCTAAATGCTTAAATTCTCCATTAAGAGAAAAATAAATTTTATTAATAATTAATTTTACTTTATATTTTGTTAATATTATTAATGTATCAAAAAAATATTTAATAAAATTAAATAAGTTGTTCATTCTATAAAGACTTTTAATTAACTGAAAATAATGAGGAAAAAAATTAATATTTTTTCTCTGGCAAAGCTCTTCTAAAATTGACAATATAAAATTAGAATGATTTTTTTTTTTCCATTTAGTCAACATATTGAATAAAAAAATTTTATTACGTCCTACATAATTTTTTATGCAAAAATACAAATAATCTAAATGACTCAATCTATTAAATGAAGAAAAATTAAAACCCTTTAAAAAATGAAATATTTTTTTAGAAAAAAAATTATTAACAACTATATCTTTTGAAAAAGATATATTTTTTCTTTTTTTATCAAATAGAGTTTGATTGCTATGTAAAGCAGATAATGAATTGTCACTCTCCCCGATAATAGTCAGATTTAAATCCAAGAATAAATATGAATCAACTCGTAATAAATTATATAGACCAGAAAATGCCATTGGATCAGATTTTCCAAAAAGGAATTTACTATTAACAATTGATCTATGAAATACCGCTCTGGGTATAAATGGTAATATTTTTTTTTGTTTAACAATAAGCATGTCTTCAAAAATTCTTTCTAGAACTTTAATTGTTTTAATGATGTAAAAATCAATGCTTTTATTTTTATAATTCCTCGAGTTAAATTTAAAAATTTTTGTTTTATGATTATAACTGTGATCAAGAAGTGACCAGCAAATTAATCTATTATCATTTTTCTTGATAAGACTTTTTAATATTTCTAAAGATCTTAATAATAAACCATCATCTGCGCAGCAGTATAATATCCACTCTCTTGATGCTAACTCTAGACCGTATCGAAAACTTTTATTAATTTTTAATTTTTTTTTTGTAAAAAAAAATTTAATTTTTTTTTCTTTCTTAAATTTTTTTATAATATTTTTTAAAAAATTTTTTTTATTACAGCTTTTTTCAATATTAAGGATCGTTACTATTTCAAAATTTTGATAAGATTGTAGCAATAAACCTTTTAAACAATTTTCTAGATAACTCACTTCAGTATCTGAACAATTGACAATTATGCTGAACATTAAATTTATAAAACTTATTTAATTTTATTTAAAAAATGAGTTATTGAACTGCTGTCTATTTTGTGCTTTTTTAAAAAAAATTTTGGTGTTTTGCCTACCTTGAAGTCAAATAAATTTGGTGAAATGCTATGAAAAGTTTTTTTATTAGAATTAATAAATATTTGGCATAAAGAATTAAATAAACCCGTTCCCTTAAAATGATCTTCTACAATAACAACATTTTCATAGTTTATTAAAATTTTATATATTTTATTTTTAGATATTGGATGCAATTTATTAAATAATAAAAGTGAAATTTTTAATTTTTCGCAAACTTTGATACACTCTATTGAAGGAGCTCCGTAACTAATTAAAATAATTTTTTTATAAGATCCTTTTTTATAAAAAATATCTTTTTTGGTTCTAATTTCTTTAAAGGAACCCTTTGGAACTCTTATATAACAAGGTCTAGATTTTTTGATAACTTTAAAAACTATATTAGCTGCATATTCATTTGAATTTGGACAATAAACATCTATATCTGGGTACGACTTTAGCATCCCCCAATCGTCTAAAACATGGTGAGTAGGCCCTAAAGGAGCATTATCAAATCCCGCTGATGTACCAACTAAAGTAACTGGATATGAATGTAGGATAACATCATTTCTTATCTGTTCAAAGCATCGATGAATAATAAAATTTGAAATTGTATATGCAAAAGGTAAAAATCCTAGATTGCATAGACCAGCACAAATTCCAATTAAGTTTTGTTCAGCTATACCTACGTTTAAAAATCTATCTGGGTATTTCTTCTGAATTTTTTCTACTAAATTTATGCCCATATCCGCTGTAAGAAAAAAAATTCTTTTATCTTTGCTCATTAAATAAAAAATATTGTCTATTATTTTTTGTCTCATAAAATTTTTAATAAATGTTGCCTTGCCTCTTTATATAAAGACTCATTTAAAGTTCTGTAGTGCCAAACAGGTTGATTTTCAGCAAAAGGTATATCTTTGCCTTTTATTGTGTTACAAATTAGTACCGTTGGCTTTCCTTTAAAAATTGATTTTTTAACTGCGCTAGTAATTTCATTCAAACTATGACCGTCAACAATTGCCACTTCAAAATTAAAACTTTTAAATTTTTCTTGCAATGGCTCTAGGTTTACTACTTTGTTAGTTTCCTTGATGCTGCTAATTTTATTATAATCTATAAAAACTACTAGATTATCGAGTTTTTTATGCCCAGCGATCATAAGCGCTTCCCAGATTGAACCTTCTTGGATCTCACCATCACCACACAAGCAAAGGGATAATGATTTATTAAATGATTTAGATTTTAGACCAATTGCGCACCCAACAGCAACTGAAAGTCCATGACCTAAGGCGCCTGTTGAATGTTCTACATAAGGGACTGAATGACTAACATGACCAGCAAGCAATGAGTTATCTGCATGGTAACTCTCTAGAAACTTGTTAGAGAGTAAATTAAAAAAATTTGAAACTACATATGTAGCAGAAGCACAGTGGCCTTTGCTTACAATAATTCTTGATCTGTCAATCTTTTTTTCTCTTATCTTTTGTATGTTACACAAACTATACATTGCAATCAGAATCTCAACTACCGACATACTTGATCCCAAATGGCTTGCTTCAGATTTATATAGTAGATCGATAATTCTCAATCTGACTTCTACTGGGTTTGGTAAAATTTTTTTTTTACTCATTCCATATCTACTTTGTAAAAGTTTTTTTATTATTATTTAAATGATTTTTATAAACCATACCAATTCTAACTCTAAGATTATCTTTTCCATTATCGGTAAATAGCATCGGATAGTATTTGTTTCTATTCACAAATGAATAAAAAGCGTTTGACCAATCAATATCGTCTACTAAAATAAAACTTTTTTTAGTTAGTTTTTTATTTGCAGCACTTAACTCTCCTTGTAAATAATTATAAGAGTGATCACTGTCATGAATATAAAAATCAAATCTTTTTTTTAATTTTTTAATTTCTCTTGTAGCCTCTCCTAATTTCATATGTAAATTCTTTTTATATATTTCTGGAATTATAAATCCTGGCATAAGATCGTCTCTGTACATCTCGGTATTTTTAACTAATAAATGACGAGATTTTTTGACAATTTTTTTAAATTCTTTTTGCATAGTTGAATGAGGAAGGTCTATAGAAATTAGATTGCCTTGCTTGTTTTTATAAATAGCTTTTAATAAAAAAAGGGTATTACCTCCATAAAATACACCTGTTTCTAAAATATTATCTGGTTTATAAAATCTTACCAAGACATAAAGCAATATTCTAAAAAAAGAAAATTCATGAATATCTTTAATACTTTTTTTTCTGAAAATGCCTTTTTTAAATTTATAAATATTTTTTACAAAATTAATTTGTTTAGTAATTTCTTTTAAAAAAAATTTATCATTTTCGATTTCAAAAATATATTTTTTTAAAGAATTTTTTTTTAGGTTTAAAAATTTTTCGCATTTTTCAATATTATAAATATTATTTATTCGACTTTCTTTTAAGTTCATGTGATAAGATTTTTATGAATTTTACTAAAAAAAATATTTGCTTGCTCTCCATCTGAATAAAAGATTTCTGTTCCTGTACCGCTAAAAAAATCAATATATCTTGAAATAAAGGTTATCCGAGTTTTCGTACTTTTATTTTGACTACTTTCATGTAATGTTAAAAAATCTAAAATTAATAAATCACCTGGGTTCATATAAACATAATCAAATTTAAATTTTTTTTTAATTTCAGTCTCATCGGCTAATAATTGGTACCTAGTTTTTCTAAGTTTACTACTTTTAACAACTTTGATCTTTTGCAAACCCAATTTATGAGTGCCCGGATATACTTTAATAGCACCATCATTTTTTGAAATTTTATTCAGAGAAGATATAAAAACAAAACCAGAGGAAGAGCCCAAATTAGATGTATAATCTTGATGTAATTGGGTAATAAACTTATTATCTCCAGGATAATCAAATCTAAAACCAAATGCTTTATTAAGCATTCCCCATTTTGCATTTCGATCTATTTGATTTAAAAGAAAAAAATTTTTTTTATAAAAAATTAAATTTTGAAAACTGGCTAATTTTTTTACTACCTCATAAAATCTAGAATTAAAATTATTTTTTTTTTTTAAAGAATAATTTATATATGAATCAAAACCATTTTTTTTAATTTTAAAATTTACTCTTTTATCTTTAACGTGATAATCAAAAAGTTTTTTTGATAAAATAAAAAAATCTTTTTTAATTAAATTTATTTCTTTTATTCTGAAATAATTTTTTATAAGAGAGTAACCTCTATTATTTAAATCGAATTTTATTTTTTTAATGTTTAAGTTTTGGGAGGAATACATATACAAATTAAACTCTATAATAATGACGTAGCCAAACCAGGATTTCTAAATGTTCTGGAAATTTCTTTTGCTGCTTTAAAATTCAAATTTTTAAAATCAATTGCTGTGGCAATCACAGCGCATCTTCCTATCTTATATTTTTTTGAAAATTTATCTTTTTGGTTTACTTTACTAAATTTTTTTTGGGGCACCTTAAATTGAAATTCTCTGTAAGTACTCTTTTCTATTTTAAATAAAGAAGCTTCTAGCATTTCAAATAAACATATTTTTGAAGGGATCCACCAAACTGTCACATTATTTCTATATCTGCCTAAATTTGGCATTCCATTGTAAGCTAGTAAAGATTTTTTTTCGTTTAAAATTATATCTGTTTCAATTAATAATTTTCCGTTTGTTTTTAAAACCGACCTAGCTTGAGACAAAGAAAACATGGGATCTCTCAAATGATAAAGTAGACCTAAATGTTGAACTATATCAAATTTTTTATAATGTTTTTTTATTTTATTTCCATAATCTTCACCAAAAAAAACATCCAGCCTATCTACTAAATTATATGGCGAAACATTATAAAATAGCTTTGTCTTTTCACTTTTTAAAATCTCTCTACATAATAAAAAATTTTCTTGTGATCTATAAAGACAATCTGTCGCCACTACTTCTTTTGCTCCTAATTTTTCTGCCTCAAAAGCAAACATCCCGTCAAAAGAACAAATATCTAGGACCCTCTTCCCTTTATAATTTATTTTATCTCTTGTTTTTCTTAAATTATTCCACAGGGCGTCCAACTCCAAACCAGGTGTTACCACACCATTTCCTAAATCAATCTTATGATACCAGTAAGGATATGAGTTTATTTTTTTTAACAAATCATCTTTATTCATTTTTTAATACTAACATAGAGTGACATTGATAGAATATTGTTTTATGAAAAAAAAATAAAATTAATATATACAAATATTTTATACAATTTGAGATTATAAGAGCATGTTAATTTGTATCAAAAAAATTTTTCAGTGCATAAATCAAGCCAATTGAGCTATTAGTAACGGTAAGCTTAACGTGTTACCACGCTTCCACACCCGTCCTATCAACGTCGTAGTCTACGACGGCTCTATAGGAAGAACTAG
>JACCDP010560179.1_pt1 | contig 24895 bp, 22 predicted proteins | sample 7445841 | NCBI WGS metagenome assembly JACCDP01 (sample SAMN15323441, study PRJNA562643) | freshwater metagenome | isolation source: river surface water | place: USA:Blue River Watershed | collected 2017-08-17
TTGCAAAGCCATAGCCAATAGCGCTTATCAATGTATGGTATCTTTTATTGTGTACGCCAATGGTTTTAAATGCACTTTGAAATCCGTGCGCCAAATGATAGGCTAGTGAACCACAAGCCAAAACGTATAGGATAACCACTAATGGGTTTTCAAAAATTAATTGCATTTCGCCATATAAATTATGATATTCTACACCATTTAAAATAAAAGTGTCTAAAGATTTAATATTACCCATACCACCTAATCTACTTGGTGTCCAGAAATGATAAATGTGCATGACCAAAAACATTAAAAGTAGCGTACCCAATATTGCCATGCTTCGGCTATACCATTTACTACCTTTAGAATAATTGACCGCATAACCCACGGATCTTTTACTTCTGTTTTCCAAGGTTAACATATAACCTTGAATAATGTGTAAAAAGATACCTAGGAATAATCCTATTTCTAAAACGCGGGGCACTACAAAACTGCCCATAAAATGACCAGCTTTATTAAACATTAATCCGCCATCCATTGCCCAAATGCATGCATTTAAAGCCGCATGCACTACTAAAAATAAGATTAAGAAAATACCTGTAAAAGCCATTACTAATTTTTTCCCGACAGAGGAAGTAAACATTTGCTTAAAAGTCATAGTAAGATGTGTTTTAAAATCGATGCAAAAGTAAGCATGAATTGCGAGCTTGTTAAATTTCGTTTAACAATTTTACCTTAATTTAAAAAAATGGGTACAAGGGGTGGAAATGTTACTATTTCGTTTTCGTTTCACCTTCGGTTAATTGAAAATGGCCTGTTTAGATAAGTTATTAACCGCTTGCATAAAAATCGAGAAAAAACCATTTTTAGGCCTAATTTTATACCATGATTAAAGTCCTTACCATTCTTTGGAACAGCTTCAAAATGGCCTTGCAAGAGTTAAGAGTCAATAAACTCCGTACTTTTTTATCCTTATTTGGCATCACCATTGGAATTTTTTGCATTATCGGAGTTTTAGCGACCATTGATAGTTTGCAAACAAAAATCAAAAGTGATTTATCGAGTTTTGGGAATAACACAATATATATAGACAAGTGGAGCTATGGTGGTGGTGGCGGTGAAGGTGATTATCCTTGGTGGAAATATGTTAAGCGACCAAGCATGAAAGTTAGTGAGATGGAAACCATTCAAAAAAAGAGCTATTTGGCTTCAAATATTGCGTTTTTTGTTTCAAGTCAACAACCTTTTTCCTATGAAGAGAATGTGTTAAAAGGGGTGCTTTTATATGGCATCACCAACGATTTTAATAAAATTCAAGCCTTTAATATTGCCTATGGCAGGTATTTTAAGGATACTGATTTTGAGCGTGGTGTTCCTTTTGGTGTTATCGGATACGAAGTTGCTGCGGAATTATTTGGGAAACCAGAAAAAGCCTTAGGCAAAATAGTTTCTTATAAAGGGCGTCGATTAGCAGTGATTGGAATTATTGAAAAGCAGGGTAGTTCCATGTTGGGTGGTTTTGATTATGACAAGTCATGTATTGTAACTTATAATTATTTTGCTTCTATTTTTAATCCAGATAATTCAAGTCCATATATCATGGTGCAAGCTAAGCCAGGCATAACTTCTAAGGCTTTGCAAGACGAATTGAATGGAGTTATGCGTCAGTTAAGAAAATTAAGTCCAACACAGGAAGATAATTTTACTTGTAATGATGTAGCGCAATTTAAAGATCAAATTGAAAGTGTTTTTGGTTCAATCAATAGTGGCGGCTGGGCGATTGCAGGCTTGTCATTAATTGTAGGCGCTTTTGGTGTTGCTAATATTATGTTTGTAACAGTGAGAGAAAGAACCAGTCAAATTGGATTAAAAAAAGCGATTGGCGCAAGAAGTTCAACCATACTTTATGAATTTTTATTAGAGAGTGCTTTTTTATGCATTATTGGTGGATTGGTTGGATTATTCTTGGTATGGATATTAGCGTTGGCATTGAGCGCAGTACTGCCATTTGCTATAACCATTGCACCTAGTATTATAGTTTTAGCACTATCTATATGTATAATTTTAGGTGTGATTGCGGGCATCATTCCGGCATCCATTGCGGCCAAAATGAATCCGGTAGATGCAATAAGAACAAAGTAAACATCGTATTTTTTTAAGCTTTATCTTTGTAGGGTGAAACAAACCATTACCCTTCTTGCTATAGAATCCTCTTGTGATGAAACGGCTGCATCCGTAATAGTAGATGGTAAAATATTATCCAACTTTATTGCTAATCAAACGGTACATGAAAAATTTGGGGGTGTCGTACCTGAGCTAGCCAGTAGGGCGCACATGGAAAATATAGTTCCTGTGGTTGATGCAGCATTGCAAAAAGCTTTTCCAGAATTAACGCGCAACGAACAATTAGCACAATTAAATGCTATTGCATTTACCCAAGCTCCAGGATTAATTGGTAGTTTATTGGTGGGGGCTCAGTTTGCAAAATCAATGGCATTGGCTTTAAATATTCCACTCATCGCAGTGCATCATATGCAAGCACATGTATTGGCAAATTTAATTGATGACCCCAAGCCTAATTTTCCTTTTTTATGTTTAACAGTCAGCGGGGGACATACGCAAATAGTAAAATGCAACAGCGCTTCTGAAATGCATATTTTGGGTGAAACCATTGATGATGCTGCAGGAGAGGCCTTTGATAAAATTTCAAAATTATTAGGACTCCCATATCCGGGCGGACCAGTTTTAGATAAATTAGCACAACTTGGAAATCCAAAAGCCTTTGTTTTTGCAAAACCACAGGTACCCAATTTAGATTTTTCATTCAGTGGTTTAAAGACGAGCGTATTGTATTTTTTACAAAAACAATCTCCAGAATTTATCCAAGAAAATTTAAATGATTTATGCGCATCGGTTCAATTTACAATTATTGAAATTTTACTGAAAAAATTGAAAAAAGCGATGCAAGAAACCGGGATCAAGGAAGTATGTATTGCAGGGGGCGTAAGTGCAAATAGTGGACTTCGAAAAGCCATGGAACAATTAGGGAAAGATACAAATTCGGCTACTTTTTTACCCAAATTCGAATATTGTACTGATAATGCGGCTATGATTGCAATTACTGCTCATTTTAAGTATATCGCTGGTAGTTTTGAGCCATTGACCACCTCTGCATCTGCCAGATCCAGTTGGGCTTAAACTTAATGAAGCAGGTTTAAAAAATTCAAATTAACTTTGCAACCTCAAAATAGATCAAAAAATGATTAGTGCTAGAAATGTCACTTTGGCTTATGGTAAGCGTGTTTTATTTGATGAAGTAAATGTAAGCTTCACAAAAGGCAATTGCTATGGTATCATTGGAGCTAATGGTGCAGGTAAATCTACTTTTATTAAAATATTAAGTGGTGAAATTGAACCGAATAAAGGGATGGTGGAAATTACCCCAGGGGAAAGAATGGCGGTATTGAAACAAAACCAATTTGAATTTGATGAACAAACAGTATTGAATACCGTGATGCAGGGCCATAAGCGTATGTGGGATGTGATGCATGCCAAAGATGCTTTATACGCAAAGGAAGATTTTACAGAGGAAGATGGATTAAAAGCTGGGGAATTAGAAGCGGAGTTTGGTGAAATGGGTGGTTATGAAGCAGAAAGTAACGCGGGTAGTTTATTGAGTGACTTGGGCGTGAAAGAAGATATGCACCAAAGTTTAATGAAGGATATACCAAGTAATTTTAAATTACGTGTTTTGTTAGCGCAATCACTTTTTGGGAATCCTGACATTTTATTATTGGATGAGCCTACGAATGGTTTGGATATTGAAACCATCGGTTGGTTAGAGAATTTTTTAGCAGACTATCAAAACATTGTATTGGTAGTGAGTCACGATCGTCACTTTTTAGATACTGTGTGTACACATGTGGCTGACGTGGATAGATCAAAGATTAAAACCTTTTCAGGTAACTATACTTTCTGGTACGAATCATCACAATTGATGGCGCGTCAAATGAATGATAAAAATAAAAAGAACGAAGATAAGCGTGCTGCATTATTAGACTTCATCGCCCGTTTCTCTGCGAATGCAAGTAAGAGTAAGCAAGCAACTTCCAGGAAAAAAGCCTTGGAAAAATTAACCATCGAGGAAATAGAACCATCGAACAGAAAGTACCCTGGTATTATATTTCAGCCCTTGCGTGAAGTGGGAAATCAAATTTTAAATGTAGAAAAACTAAAGAAAGAAGTGGATGGTCGTGTGTTATTTAAAGATGTTTCTTTTTCAGTAAGTAAGAATGATAAAATTGCATTTTTAAGTAAGGATGCATTAGCGATTACTTATTTCTTTGAAATTATAAATGGCAAAGGTGCGGCAGATAGTGGCAGTTTTGAATGGGGTACCACCATTACCAAAGCCTATTTACCCATGGAACATAATGAGGAGTTTTTGCAACCCTTAAGTTTAATGGATTGGTTAAGACAATTTGTTCCAGCCAATGTAACGGATGCCGACGAGCCATTTATCAGGGGCTTTTTAGGTAAGATGTTATTTAGCGGGGATGATGTCATGAAAAAATCAAATGTATTGAGTGGAGGAGAAAAAGTGCGTTGTATGGTGAGCAAGATGATGTTACAGAATCCTAATGTGGTGGTGCTAGATCAGCCGACCAACCACTTGGATTTGGAGAGTATCCAAAGTTTCAATGAAGGATGTCAAAATTTCCCAGGGGTGGTATTGATGACCTCACATGACCATACTTTCATGCAAACGGTGGCAAACAGGGTGATTGAATTAACGCCTAAAGGAATCATTGATCGATTGATGACTTTTGACGAGTATATGGAGGATAAAAGGGTGCAGGAATTAAGGGCCGAATATTACGCTTAACCAGTGTTCAAGACGAATCTATTGGCATGAAAACCAATATTTTAGCCTTTTTGACCTCTAAATGCACTAAATCTATAAAAAAACACTAAAATAAATGGGAGGGTAATTGATATTTACTTACCTTTGCCGTCCGTAAAAAATAATTTCTCATGGCTAGAGTATGTCAGGTAACTGGAAAGAAACCTATCACTGGAAACAGTGTTTCGCATTCAAATATTAAGACAAAGCGTCGTTTCCTTCCAAATTTGCAGAAGAAGCGCTTCTATTTTATAGAAGAAGATCGTTGGATCACGCTTAAAGTATCTACTGATGCTTTAAGAACCATCAATAAAAATGGTTTAGCAGCAGTGGTTAAGGGTCTTAGAGCTGATGGCGAAAAGATCTAATCAACCAATTAATTAAGTATAATTTATAATATACCATCATGGCAAGGAAAGGAAACAGAGTTCAAGTTATATTAGAGTGCACAGAGCACAAGACTACAGGTTTACCTGGAACTAGTCGTTATATTACTACAAAGAACAAAAAGAACACACCAGATCGTTTGGAGTTCAAAAAGTATAATTCAATTTTGAAAAAAGTAACAGTTCACAAAGAAATTAAATAATCATGGCAAAAGCAGCATCGAAAAACGCGAAAGTAAAGGATCTTAAGGCTTCTGCTGAAGCAAAAAACTGGACTAAAGTAATTAAAGCTATACGTAGCCCAAAAACTGGTGCATATACCTTTAAAGAGTCTATCGTTCACAAAGATCTTGTTAAAGAATTCTTAGCGAAGTAGTTTTCTGATTGTCTTAAACTAAGACAATTGTAACTAACATAAAAATTTTAAGTCCTCTCTCGTTTTACGGGAGGGGATTTTCTTTTATAGGTATCAAAGCGAACAAGGATATATTAGGATTGTTATTTTACTTAAATTTACACCATGAGTTTTTTAGGAAAGTTATTTGGGAAAAAAGAAAAGGAGTCCTTAGACCAAGGTTTAGAAAAAACCAAACAAGGTTTTTTTGAACGTATTTCTAAAGTCATCATTGGTAAAACAACGGTAGATGATGCTTTGTTGGATGAATTAGAGGAAGCATTAATCGGGGCCGATGTGGGGGTCGATACTACTTTATCCTTAATTGAACGTATACAAGATCGTGTAAAAAAGGAAAAGTATGTTTCCACTTCAGAATTAAATAAACTATTGCATGATGAAATAGTGAGTTTGTTAGTGGATGCACCCTCGGATCAAATGGGCTTTCAACCACCTGCGAATAAAAAACCATATGTGATATTAGTGGTTGGCGTAAATGGGGTTGGTAAAACTACGACCATTGGCAAATTAGCACATCAGTATAAGCAAGCTGGCAATCAAGTAATTTTGGGTGCGGGAGATACCTTTAGGGCGGCAGCTGTTGATCAGTTAACTATTTGGAGTGAGCGCGTAGGCGTTTCCATTGTGAAACAAAATATGGGTTCAGATCCAAGTGCAGTTGCCTTTGATACAGTACAATCAGCCATTGCGAAAAATGCGGATGTTGTAATTATAGATACCGCTGGTCGATTACATAACAAAGTGCACTTGATGGATGAGTTGAATAAAATAAAGCGGGTCATACAAAAGCAATTGCCAGATGCACCACATGAAGTATTATTGGTCCTTGATGGTTCCACTGGTCAAAATGCATTAGAGCAAGCAAAACAATTCATGGCGGTTACGAATGTAAACGCTTTGGCTATTACAAAATTAGATGGTACTGCAAAAGGTGGCGTAGTGTTAGCAATTGCGCATCAATGTAAAATACCAGTAAAATATATTGGTGTTGGAGAACAAATTCACGACTTGATTTTATTTGATAAAAACGAATTTGTAGATTCTCTATTTACCTTAAATAAGGAATAAACGCATAAGTGTAATTAGCAAAATATGTTGCAGACTTATTTAATTGTATAGCGAATTCCAATACCTCCCCAACCTAAATCAAAATAACTAGCACCTACAAAATTAAATGCGGGTTGTATATCTACGCTTATGTTTATGGGTGCATTTTTTAATTTATAGTCCAGTCCTAACATACCATCTGCACCAACAGCAACTCCTGCACTTTTTGCAGGATTATTGAGTTTATATTTTTCACTCCACAAATTAAAATGACCACCATAACCAATATACCAAGTAAGGTTTTCGGCATTGGCAAATGGGAAATATTTTTCATTTAATATGGTAAATTGAAAACCATCTATTGAAATAAAACCAATTCCTTCGACTGCTTTATTTCGGGTATAAAAGCTTCTGTAACTGATGGCGCCAGGATTCAATTTAAAACCGATCGCTTTTTTATAGGGACTCGTATATTCTTCAGTACTAGCTTGGCTATTTGCCAAGTAGGTAATCATCAAAAAGCTAATAGTGGTTATAAATCGGGTTAATTTCATAGGTATCCTTTTGGGGTATGCAAATTTAAGGGGAAAAGGATTTTAAATTTGTTTAATAATTGCTAAAATCGGCAAAAACAAGGAGGAGTGGAGCTATGAAATCTTGTGAATAATGTTTAGGTTTGTAGCATGTATAGTTTTCAAGAGTTATCAGAAAAATTTAATAAGGAATTTGACCATCCTCATTTTCCTGAAAGCCCTAATACTTTGTATGCGCCCGGTGAATATTTTTTAAATATTGGGGGCAAACGTATTAGACCTGTGATGTGTTTACTAGGTAATGAACTGTTTAGTGATATACATCCAGACGCCTATCAATTAGCCAACGCGGTTGAATTGTTTCACAATTTTACATTGGTTCATGATGATATGATGGATGCGGCAAGTTTGCGAAGAGGTAAAACTACGGTTCATATTAAATATGGCGATAATACCGCTTTATTAGTTGGGGATGTAATGATGATTCGTGCTTATGAATATATTCAAAAAGTGCAGTCAACACATTTATCTAAAATATTACAAATTTTTAATACTACTGCAAAGGAAGTTTGTGAAGGGCAGCAATTGGATATGGATTTTGAAAAAATGGAAAAAGTGAGTTTGGATGCCTATATCGAAATGATCACTTTAAAAACTTCAGTATTATTAGCGGCAAGTTTGGAAATGGGGGCAATTATTGGAGGTGCGAGTGAAAATAATTGTAAACAATTATATGAATTTGGTAAAAAAATTGGGATCGCTTTCCAAATACAGGATGATTACTTAGATGCATTTGGTGATGCTGCGCTTTTTGGAAAAGAGCCAGGTGGTGATATAAAGCAAAATAAAAAAACATTCTTATTAATACATGCCTTAGAAGTTGCCAATGAGCAACAAAAAGCAGATTTGTATGAGTTGATGAAATCTGAAACACCGGATAAGGTGGAGAAAGTTTTAGCAATTTTTAGAGCTTGTAAAGTAGATGATTGGGCGGAGCAGCTAAAAGCCAAGTATATGAATGAAGCATTTGCACATTTGGAAAATATTGCCGTCGTAGAAAAGCGCAAACAACCCATTATTGAGTTAGCGCATTATTTAATGAATCGAACAAAATAAATTAATTTCCTTATGTCTATTTTCAGAAAAAAGTCAATCGATAAAATTGTACAGGATGCAGCGGCGGGATTAAGTGATGGGCATAGCACAAGTGGTTTAAAAAAAGTATTAGGTGTTCGTGATTTAACATTTATGGGTATCGCTGCTGTGGTAGGTGCAGGGATTTTTTCAACTATTGGTACTGCTGCTTTTCATGGCGGTCCTGGCATTTCTCTTTTATTTGTGATTACTGCAATCACTTGCGGGTTTAGCGCATTGTGCTATGCCGAATTTGCAAGTAGGGTTCCTATAGCAGGTAGTGCCTATACTTATGCTTATGTAACCTTTGGAGAATTAATTGCGTGGATTATCGGATGGGCTTTGATTTTGGAATATGCCATTGGTAATATCGTGGTAGCTATAAGTTGGAGTGGGTATTTTGTAAATTTATTAGAAGGATTTCATATTCATTTGCCAGGTTGGTTGTCTACCAACTTTGAAACAGCGCAACAAGGGTATGAGGAAGCAGTAAAACATTTGGCTGCTGGCGGTACTCGGGAAACCTTTAGTAAACTAGCACGGATTGGATATGATGCAATCACCAATGCTCCGATGGTTGGTAGCTGGAAAGTGATCTTAAATATCCCAGCTTTTGTAATTGTTATTCTAATTACCATTTTAGTATATCGCGGGATCACAGAAAGTAAAAAAACAACGAATGCGATGGTGATATTTAAAATCATCATTATCATTTTTGTAATTGTTTTAGGCTCCTTTTATGTGGATACTTCGAATTGGACGCCGTTTATGCCCAATGGATTTACTGGGGTATTAGCAGGGGTCTCTGCTGTGTTTTATGCCTATATCGGTTTTGATGCTATATCAACGACTGCAGAAGAATGTAAGGATCCGCAGAGAGATTTGCCTAAGGGGATGATATATTCTTTACTTATTTGTACGGTGTTATATATTTTAATTGCCCTTGTGCTTACCGGAATGGTAAACTATTCATTATTAAAAGTAGATGATCCATTGGCGTTTGTTTTTGAAAAAATTGGAATGCATAAAGTAGGATATATAATTTCAATCAGTGCGGTAGTGGCTACTACAAGTGTATTACTCGTATTTCAATTGGGACAACCAAGAATATGGATGAGTATGAGTAGAGATGGTTTATTGCCTAAGAAATTTTCAAAAGTACATTCGAAGTTTGGTACACCTTCCTTTGCTACAATTGTCACTGGGTTATTTGTAGGTGTGCCCTCCTTATTTATGAGTATTGGTCGTATGACCGATCTTACCAGTATTGGTACTTTGTTTGCCTTTGTATTGGTTTGTTTTGGGGTATTAGTTTTACCTAGAATATCGTCTGATGTTAAAAAGAAATCTTTTCAATTACCTTATATCAATGGACAATTCATTATCCCGGTTTTGGCTGCAATATTCATTTATTTTGGTCTTGATCGTATTTCCAATGCATTTGTGGCCATTCAAACGGAAGGGTATCAGGAATTTTTATATTTAATTTTTGTCTTTGTATTAATCATTGTAGCTATACTTAGTTTTGTTCGTAAATACTCGGTCATCCCAATTGTTGGCGCCATGTGTTGTATGTATTTAATGATAGAAATTCCACCTGTAAGTTGGTTGTGGTTTTTTATTTGGATGACTATTGGTTTGGTTTTTTATTCTTTTTATGGTCGTCGTAAAAGTTTGTTGGCAAAGGATGAGGGGGTTTTGTAAATTTTTGAATTATGAAGTATCAGGTCGGGGATGAGATATTAGTATTGCATAGTAATGAGGAAGGTATCATCATTGATATCATGAATGACAAAATGGTCATGATAGAAGTAAGGGGTGTTAAGTTCCCGGCTTATATGGATCAAATAGATTTCCCCTATTATAAACGATTTACAGAGAAAAAATTATTCCAAGAAAAAAGAGTACCACAAAAAATATACGTAGATCAAATCCCCAAAGAGAAGCTTCAGAAAAACGATAGTAAGGAGGATGACGGGGTACATTTGAACTTGATACCCAAGTTTAGTTTGGATGATTTTAATGATGAAGTGGTGGAGAATTTAAAAATATTTTTATCCAATCGGACCAGGGTAAGCTATCAGTTTGATTACAATCAAATGTTTTCTGGTCAACCCGATTTTTCAATTGCATCTTCCATACCACCACATACGGACTTTTATATTCATGACATTCCATTTTCATCGGTGAATGATGGCTTAAGTTTTAGTATTGATTTTTCATTAACTGAACCACATAAAAAAAAGGCGGATCACTTTGAAACCCAAGTAAAAATAAAACCTAAGCAATTATTTCAACGTATTGAGGATTTAAAGGAGCATCAAAAAACAACTATTTCTTATCCATTATTTGAAGTGTATCCAGACAAAATCGAAGACAATCATATAACGATTGATGTTTTGCGTAATGCAGGGTATAAGGTATACGATGTTTCTAAAATAAAACAAAACTTACCAGCTGCGCGGTCGGTGGTTGACTTACACATTGAAAAATTAATAGATAAGCATAGTCATTTAAATAATGCTGAAATTATCCAAATTCAATTAGAAGCTTTTGAAAAGTGGTTTGAGTTAGCCCATTTAAATAAATTACCATCTATGATCTTTATTCATGGCGTGGGTAAGGGTAAATTAAAGGCGGAAATTCATGAATTATTAAAAATGAAAAAAGGGGTTAATCGATTCATCAACCAATATTCTGATTTTTATGGTTTCGGCGCCACTGAGGTATTCTTTGAATACTAGCGGCATTCATTAATCAATCAATCAATCAATTGTGTTTGATGCACGGTTCATGACATTTTATCGCAATTTTAAGCCCATTTACCAGGCGAACTTACCATATCTTACCAAATTATATTTTACTACCTTTGCACTACTACAAACCCGAGCTATCGTGGCAAGCAATTGCCAAGGAAAGTCCGGACAGCATAGGGTAACCCACCGGTGAATAGCCGGCGTCCCAGCAATGGGGCAGAGAAAGTGCCACAGAAAATAACTACCTCGCAAGAGGAAAAGGTGAAAATGTACGGTAAGAGCGTACAGATATTGCAAGTAATTGCTTTATCGGGTAAACCTTGGGTGCTGTAATGCCACGTAAAGGAGCGCTTAAGAACGACTCGTTCAAGTTCCAGGGTAGGCAGCAAGACTTTAACAGCAATGTTAAGGCTAGATAAATGATAGTTTAGAAACAGAATCCGGCTTATGAGGCTTGTAGTACTTTTTTTTATTTATTAAAACTAGATCATGACGATTGAACAAATTAAGCGCATGAAGGACCAGTTAAGTGTCCTAAGGAGGTTTCTTTGACGTCGATAACCGATTATATAAAGTAGCTACAGATAAACAATTGTCTTTATCTCCCGGTTTTTGGGATGACAATGCACGTGCCACTGGCACGATGAAGGAAATTAAATTAAACGAATATTGGATTCATCTTTTTCAAGCGGTCGAAAATAGCTTAGAAGATTTTATTGTATTATTTGAATTTTGGAAAGGGGGCGACGCCACTGAACAAGAAACACAGGACGCCTATAACAAAGCCATCACAGCTATTGAAGAAGCTGAATTTAAAAGCACATTAAATAAACCAGAGGATGAGTTACCGGCCGTGATGCAAATTAATCCTGGCGCTGGTGGTACAGAAAGTCAGGACTGGGCGGAAATGCTTTTGCGCATGTATACCATGTATGGTGAAAAGCAAGGTTGGACTGTAAGTTCATTGGATTATCAGGAAGGAGATGGCGCAGGCATTAAGTCGGCTACCATACAATTTGATGGGCCATTTGCCTTTGGATTTTTAAAAGCAGAATCGGGGGTGCATCGTTTGGTGCGAATTTCCCCTTTTGATAGTAATGCTAGGAGGCATACTTCCTTTGCATCTGTATATGTTTATCCATTGATTGATGATACCATTGAAATTGTGGTGAACCCCGCAGATATTGAATGGGAGTTTTATCGCAGTGGCGGTAAGGGCGGACAAAACGTAAATAAAGTAGAAACTGCAGTAAGGTTAAGACATTCATCCGGTATCATTGTAGAATGTCAACAATCTCGTACGCAAGGTGAGAACAGAGAATTAGCCATGAAAATGTTGAAGAGCAGATTGTATGAAGCAGAAATGCGTAAAAAACAAGAAGCGCTGAATGCCAATAATGCCACTAAGAAAAAAATAGAGTGGGGAAGCCAAATAAGAAGTTATGTTTTTCATCCCTATAAAATGATCAAAGATCATCGCACTGATTATGAAGTTGGAAATGTAGGACCAGTGATGGATGGGGAGATAGATGGATTTATAAAAGCATTTCTAATGCAGGAAAAATCAGATCAAGCGTAATTATTATTTGGGAGATAAAATATCGTATTTGGATTTGGGGCGTAAATTTTCAAGCCATTTAAATCCATTTAATTTTAAATCTGTTTTATTTGTTTTTTGAATAGGCGTAAGTGTTCCTTTAAGTTGATTTCGAAAAATAACCTTAGCAGGCTCACTATTTTCAAAAGTAATTTCAATGATTTGCGCATTGGAATGATTTACGCCCACAAAATTTTTATCATTGTCCATGGCGAAATAAATATTTTCTGCATTACCCTTACAGCGCATCTTTATTAATTCCCCGTCATTAAACCAGGCGTTTAGTCGGCTGCCTTTTATTTGGTTATAATACTCCGTTGTATCAATTTTGTTTATTGCTAATGCATTATTAAAAACGTTTAGTTGTTCCGGCTTCTTATTCTGAACATACATGTATATGGTGTCACCAGTAATTTGATTATTGTTGGCCCAAACAATGGGTCTGGATATTAGTCGAATGGTAGAATCGCTTAAGGCATAAAATAAGCTGTCACATTTGGCTTGAAGTGAATCGGAATAAACTTGGACATGATGAAAAGCTTCAAAATATTTGTCTAAAGTGGAATCGGTCATCAGGCCAACGCTGTCTCTTGCTTTTGGAAATGGGCGTTTTAAGTCGGTCACTTTTCCTGAGTATAAGGTGTCGGCAGATACGTATAAAGTATCGTTTTTTTGTTTAATTAATAACAAAGGTAATTCTGTAGCAAGTAAGGCGCTTTTTTTCTTATCTGTTTTAATATTGTTTGCCAATAAATCAAAGCCTAGGGTGTCTTTTGATTTGTAAACCACGTTGCCTCTAAATTCTCCTAAGCCTAGTGAGTCATCAATCGCCATATCATCAGCAATAAAAGTATAAGTGCTATCGTCAATACTGGAACGTTCATACATATAGCCCTTTTTAGTGCCTAAGTTGTAATTCCCATTCCTCGTTCGAATAATACGGGAGCCTGAAATAATTTTTGTAGGACTTATAAAGTTAGCCAATTGAGAATAAGTATTGTATTCAAGGGTGTCGGTGTAAATAGTATTATCTGGATCATTCGCTTCCACTTTTTTTCTGAAAATTACATCTCTGGTGACGCCATAATAATAACCTTCCACACTTCTTAATTTTGTTTTATTACGTACCAGCGTTCCTCCTTTTTTAAAATAGCCAATTTTGACCGATACATCATAATCTAAAGAGTCTGTGGTTAAAACACCTTTGCCATCTGTTAACCTTACTTTTTTTCGGAGATAAGCTTTTTTAGTATTGCCGATGTATTTTAAGTATTCGGAATAGGTATGAACGCTATCTGCGTCATTGATATGAATATTCCCAAAGCCTTCTAATGTGTTTTTGGTGGTATTTAAAATCAAGCTATCACCATATAGCAAGGTTTTACCTTGTCTAATTTTAACATGACCAACTAATATAAGGTAGTCAATGCTATCCACTTTTTTGACATTGTAACTTTCGGCTGATAAAAATTCAATCAATTTACTATTACTATCCACTAATGGTGGTGCTGGTAAATTGTTTTGTATAGGTGTGGTTTGTCCTATAATTAAGGAGTAGGAGAGTAACGAGAATAATATGATGAACCCCCTTTTAATCATGAGCAACATTATCAGCGATAGGCTTACTCAATGGAGTTGTTTTATCTTTTTTCCCAAATACAGAAATATTAATATAACGTTTCGGATGAACGCGAACATCATCCAGTAAAGTATTTAAGCTTGTTATGGTATTCTTTAATTCAATATACACTTCACCATCATTCAATATTTTAGCAGCAGTACCATTGCCGGTATTTATTTTTTTAAGTGTAGTTGATAACTCAGCCACTACAGTTTGCAAATTTGCAATGGTGTTTTTTAAATCAGCTTGTTTTAATGATTGTGTCGTGCTATCTAAGTTTTGTATAATAGCATTGATTTTACTATTGTTTCCATTTAAGTTTTTTGTAAATGCATTGACATTATCAAATGATTGTGCAATAGATCCATCTTGTTTTTTAAGCATACCCTCGATAGCTGCCATGGAGGTGTTCAAATTCTTTGTAGTTTCAGTTAAGTTGGCAAGCATTACACTGAAGTTTTCCTTGTTTTGATCATTTAAAACCTTGTTGATATTATTTAAAACCTTTTCAAGTGAATTGATGGTATTTTTTGTTTGTTCACCAAGTGGAGAAAGTGTATTCATGATATCACCCAGTAAGCTTGCTGAAGGAGCAGTCTTAATGGTATCATCATTTTTAAAATAGGTTTTAGCGTCCCCCAAAACGATACTAATACTATTGGTACCTAGCGGATTTTCCTGTATCGCCGCAATAGAATTCACAGGTATTTTATAAGCTTTATTTAAACGTATGGTAACTGCAATTTCCGATAAGTTATCATTAATATTTTCAATATCAAATACTGAACCCACCTGGTAGCCATTTATAAAAACAGGATTTGAAACAATCAATCCTTTTGTATCGGAATATTTTGCATAAATGAAATTTCCAGATTTAAACATGGTTTTACCACGCAAAACATTAAATCCAATAATGATTAAGGTTACTGCAATGACTGTTAATGCGCCTACTTTTGTTTCATTCGATACTTTCATTGGATACGCTTGCTGCGACAGTTGGTTTAAGAATATAAAATTAGTTTAAAAATAGCCTCCTTGTTTAAATGGCTTTACTATTTAATATTGTTTTTTTGTTGATTTTCTAGTGAAAACTTGTAACGAATTAGTGATTTGGTGATTACTTCACATATTTCTTTTTGGCCTGCTTCACTATTTAGGTAATCTTCATCCTCTGGATTGGATAAAAAGCCAGTTTCCACAAGAACTGCCGGCATGGCAACTGCCTGTAAAACCCAGATTCCTTTGGGGCGTTGTTTTGCCTCGCGACTAATTCTTCCTGCATTTTTAAATTCTTCCTCAATAGTCAAAGCCAAACTTGCAGCACGTTGAAAATATTGTTGCGTTAATAAGCTAGCCATCATTGATCGGGTAGGGTCGGCATTTTTATTTAATTCTTTAATTTGACGTTCCGAAGCAGAATCTAATTTTTCCACCATCTCATCTACCATATCATCTGCCACTTCCTTGCGTTCATCTGATTTACCAACTCCGTATATATAGGTTTCTGTTCCTCTTGCAGGGTTGGGGCTATAGGTAGTTTTATAATTTGGTACTTTGCGAGTTACTTTTCGCTTTTTTCCTCCTTTTTTAACATAATAGGTTTTGTTAACGTAACCAATAAGTTGTTTGTTTTTTAATGGACCTGCAGAATTGGTATGAATACAAACAAACAAATCACCTTTGGCTTGATTTGCAAATTTTGCTTTTTCAACAACCGTACTAAAAACATCTGTTGTTCTGGTCATAACCACTTCAACATCAGGCAGTGATTGGCGAATATAGTCCTCCAATTTTAATGATATAGCCAAAGAAACAGCAGCTTCTGTTGAATATTGGCCTTTGGCACCAGGATCAGTACCACCGTGCCCAGCATCAATAATAATTCGTTTTAATGATTTTGGCTGGTTTTGAGCATGCCCATTCAAGCAAATAAGGCTAAAAAGGGCGATACATCCAAAACGAAATGCTAAAATCAATCTATTTTGCTTCATAATCAGTGCCTTAATGGGGTTTTACTTTATTTTTGCAGCAGTGATAAAGTTAGTACACAAAAATAACGAAAAATACAGCCCATCTATTGTTAATATTAGCATTTTCCTGATATTAACGCTAGTTTTTGGTTGCTGCTTTTCCGGCTTTAGTCAGGATCAAAAACCGGCAAAATCTAATAATCGCCTTTTTAGTAAAAAGCCTCTTATAAACCAAGTGGATTCGAGTATTTCAAAAAAGGCAGGAATCATTAAATCATTGGATACAAATAGGTTGAAAATAGATTCAACAGGTATAAAGAATGATAGTACTAAATCTGTTCAAATTTTCAGGGTTTCTAAGGATAGCATTGATGCGCCAGTCAATTATAATGCCACCGACTCTGGAGTAATGATCATGGCCACCAAAGAATTTTTTCTCTACGGGGATGCAAAAACAGAATATGGAACGGCTCAATTAGAGGCTGCAAATATTGTGTATGACCAACAAACACAAAATATTCGTGCCTATGGGGCGAAAGATACTACGGGTAGTCCTTTAAGTAATCCCAAGTTTTTAGAAGGGGATATAATATCGGTCAATGATTCTATTTATTTTAATATGAAATCAGGTAAGGGATTTACAAAAAACACCAATTTTCAACAAGGTGAAATTTTTGTGAATGCCAACACCATGAAAAAAGTATCCAAGGATGTAGCTTTTGCATATAAAGCGCGATTCACTACATGTAACTTAGATGATCCTCATTTTGCTTTTAGAACTAACAAGATGAAGATAATAACCAATAAAATTGGTGTATCCGGACCCACTTTCCCTGAATTTGAAGGGGTGCCATTTCCCATTGGCATTCCATTTGGAATATTCCCATTAGCGCAAGGAAGACATTCAGGTTTAATGGCACCTGCATTTTCAACCAGTGAGGACTTTGGTTTGGGATTTGAAGGATTGGGATATTACAAAGTGCTCAGTGATAATTTTGATGCAACTGTACGAACAAATATTTATTCTTATGGCGGTTGGAATTTAAACTTGAACAGTAAGTACATCATGCGTTATAAATACATGGGTAATTTTAATTTGAGTTTGCAAAACACAAAGATGCTCAATAGGAATACATCCATTAATCAAGAATATACGGGTGGTCGTACATTTATGATTAACTGGACCCATTCCATGGATCAGCGCGCTAGACCAGGTACTTCCTTTTCTGCGAATGTAAACTTTGGAAGCACAAAGTATAATAGACTATTGTTGAATAATCCATTTCAGAATTATCAAAACCAAATTAGTTCTTCTGTCAGTTATACAAAAAGCTGGGATAATAAGTACAATTTGTCAGTGAACTTAAATCATAACCAAAATAATAATTTAGGGTTGGTTAATATGAGTTTGCCAAATATTAACTTTAATGCAATAACTATTTATCCATTTCAATCGAAAGATCAAATTGGTGAAGGGAAGTGGTATGAAAAGTTAGGCATAGGTTACAATGGTAGTTTTCAAAATCAATTGTCATTTTATGACTCAGCGTTGAATTTTAATAAATTATTAGATACCATGCAATGGGGAGCGCAACATAGCATCCCCATCAGTTTATCATTACCTTCATTAGGGCCTGTTACAATTACACCTGGTATTTCTTTTGAAGAAAAGTGGTTTGGACAACAAAGTATCAAAACTTGGAATAATAAAACAAAGCAAGTGGACACTTCTATTAGTCGCGGATTTTACCGAGCGCCTAATATGAGTTTTAGTTTAGGAACAGCTTCAAGAATTTTTGGTACCTATAAATTCAAAAAAAACAGCAGTGTTCAAGCCATCAGGCATGAGGTTAGACCAAGTATCTCGATGAGTTATACACCTGATTTAGCGGCTTCTTATCATTACACTACACAAATTGATTCAACGGGCCGTAATTATCGCTTTTCAAAATATGATGGTGGTATTGGAGGGGGATATTCAGAAGGTACTTTTGGCGGAATGGGCTTTGGCGTAGATAATTTATTGGAGATGAAAATGAAGGATAAGAAAGATACGACCGAAGGCGCTTTTAAGAAAGTTAAATTAATTGAAGGATTTGGATTTAACTCGAGTTATAATTTTTTAGCGGATAGTTTTGCTTTGGGCAATTTTAATATCTATATGAGAACCACTTTGTTTGAAAAGTTAAACATTACTTCAAATTTGACGATGGATCCTTACCAAACAGATAAGCAAGGCTTTAGGGTGAATAAGCTTGACATTGATCCAACAAAATTAAAATTTGGTAATATTACCAGTGGGGGGCTTTCCTTTTCCACTTCTTTTAAAAGTAAATCAGCTGATGGTAAGGAATCAAAACAAAAAGAGATACCTATTGATCCATTCATGACCCCTGATGAGCAACAAAGGCAATTGCAATATGCAAAATCTAATCCAGCTGAGTTTACCGACTTTAATATTCCATGGACCTTAACCTTATCTTATTCCTTTCAATTTTCGAGGTACATGAAACCAGATTATTCTGGTTTTCAAGTCAACACGTATTCAAGTCTGAACTTTAATGGCGATTTTAGTATTACCCCCAAATGGAAAATGGGGGGTACGGGATATATAGATGTTGCAAAGCGAAGTGTTCAGCAATTAAGTATGTTTATCACAAGGGAAATGCATTGTTGGCAATTAGCAATTAATGTGACTCCGATTGGATTGTATAAATCTTTTAGTATCACAGTGAATCCAAAATCAGGTATCCTCAGGGATTTGAAAATAAATAGAAGCAGAACCTTCTCATCCTCCTCTTATTAGGTAAAAGTTGTAATTATTTTATCAACAGGAATCTTTGTGGCTTGCTATGAATTATTATTTTTTTCATAATGTTCGGCCATAATATCAAATACTAATTTTTTTAAGGTTTCGGAGGTGTGACCTTCAGGTGATATGGCAGGAAGTATGTTTAAAATTATTTTACCTGGTCTTAAGAATAAGATAGGTTTTGCTGGTAAAATTCTTTTTGTATTTAAAATCACGACAGGCACAATGGGCTTTCCTGTATCTACAGATAATCTAAAGGCGCCATCGTAAAATGATTTTAATGGGTTATTGGTTTTATTACGTGTCCCTTCAGGATAAATAAGCATATCGAGCCCGTTATTTAAAACACGTTTCATTGCCTCATAGCTTTTGCGACGACTTTCATTATTTTTTCTATCAACAATCACTGTAGCAAATTGATAAATCCAACCAAATAAAGGGACATAAACAAAGCTCTTTTTTGCAATAGTTTTATTTGCCCTAGCTAAAAAAGGGGTACTCACCGGAATATCAATCAAGCTATTATGATTGCATACAACAACCGCATTTTCTAATCCATCAAATACTTCTTTACCGGTTACTTTAAATGTACATCCTGATAAAGTTAAAAAAGTGCCCATCCATATTTGGGATAAAAATCGGTGGTATTTTGTTTTTTGTGGATCGGGTAAAATAAAGCAGACCATATAAAATGGGAAAAATACCATCATCGTTGAAGCGAAAACAATCAAAGCCCAAATGGCTAATATGCGTGCGATTATGTTTTTAATCAATTTCATTTTAAATATTGTCGTTAAGGTTTCCAATCAATGGGGTCTATATTGTTGTTTGCCAAATATTGATTAGTTAAACTAAAATGCTTACATCCGAAAAAGCCATTATGAGCGCTTAAGGGAGAAGGATGGGCCGCTTTTAAAATTTTATGTTTTGTTGCATCAATATAAATCTGTTTTTGTTGGGCAAAGTTCCCCCACAATAAAAATACAATCCCTTTTTTTTCGATGGATAAATGTTTAATAACATCATTGGTAAATTCCATCCATCCAATTTTGCCATGGCTGGCAGGCTCATTTTCTCTAACGGTCATGACCGCATTTAACAATAATACGCCTTGATTTGCCCATGTAGTTAAATCGCCAGTCGTTGGAATTGCCAAGCCAATATCTTTATTCAGTTCCTTATATATATTCATTAAGGAAGGAGGTGGTTTAATGCCTTTAGGAACTGAAAAGCTTAATCCCATTGCTTGACCTGGGTTATGATAAGGATCCTGCCCTAGAATAACCACTTTTACTTTATCGTAAGGGGTTTGGTTAAAGGCGTTAAAAATTAAAGATCCTTTGGGATAAATTACAGTTTTAGTAGCGCGTTCGGTTTTAAGATGCGTTGCAATTTGCAAAAAATAAGGCTTGTCAAATAAATAGGACAAAGCTTGTTTCCAGGAAGGCTCCATTTTTACATCCATATCACAAATTTACATGAATTGACGATTATATTAGGGATAACTTATAAGTTGGGATTTCCTTTGATTTTCAATAAAGTAGTCAATAAATTATAATAGCTAAACCTAAACTAGCCACAAATATTAATAAATTAGAAACATTTTTTGTTTATTTTCAATACATCAAATTTCGAATCGAACTTAAAATAAAATTTCATGAAAAATTATTTTTTAATAATACTAAGCCTATTCTTTGTCTTTCAACTTAATGCCCAAAGTTCAAATGTAAAAATCGAGCCAGTCAATTTTTCAAAAGTTAATGTTATGGATGCATTTTGGAAACCTAAAATGGATTTGGTTGCTACCAAAACTTTAGCTGCATGTATTTATCAAACTGAGGAAAAAACAGGACGTATTAGAAATTTTGAAAAAGTAGCACGCAACAGAGGGGAGAAGCATGAGGGTATTTTTTATGATGATTCGGATGTGTATAAAGCCATTGAAGCTATGGCTTATTCTATCAAAACAAATAAGGACAAAGCGCTAGAAGCAAAAGCGGATGATTGGATTGATAAGATTGCAAGTGCGCAATTACAAGACGGCTATTTAAATACCTTTTATACCTTAACGGGATTGGATAAAAGATGGTCTGATATGAGTATGCATGAGGACTATTGTGGAGGTCATATGATTGAAGCAGCAGTTGCTTATTATGATGCAACAGGAAAAAGAAAGTTTTTGGATGTGGTTATTAGATGGGCGAATTATTTTGATTCCGTATTTGGACCAGGAAAAAGAAATTGGGTAACAGGGCACCAAGAATTGGAATTGGCTTTAGTAAAATTATACCGTGTTACCAATGATAAAAAATATTTGAATTTGGCTGATTGGTTATTATCTGAAAGAGGTAAAAAACATGCAGTTGGCTATACTTGGTCTGATTGGAAGGATACCTTATATGCACAGGACAAAGAGCCAGTAAAGCAACAAACACAAATAACAGGACATGCAGTTAGGGCAATGTATTTATATACTGGGGCAGCGGATGTAGCAGCGCATACTGGGGATGCTGATTATTTAAAAGCCATGCGCACGGTTTGGGAGGATGTGGTCTATCGCAATATGTATATTACTGGTGGTATAGGATCAGCGGGTAGTAATGAAGGTTTTAGTAAGGATTATGATTTACCCAATGAGCAAGCCTATTGTGAAACATGTGCGTCCGTGGGTATGGTTTTTTGGAACCAACGAATGAATAGCTTAACTGGTAATGCGGAATATATGGATGTGCTAGAGCGCAGCCTGTATAATGCCGCTTTAGATGGTTTGTCCTTGAGTGGTGATAAATTCTTTTATGGTAATCCTTTAGCATCCAATGGTAAAAAGAGTAGGCAGGAGTGGTTTGGAACAGCATGTTGTCCTTCCAACATCGCAAGGTTAATTGCATCCTTGGGGAATTACATTTATGGGTATAAAGACGAGAAAATTTTTGTCAACTTATTTGTAGGAAGTGAAACCAGTTTTAATTTACCAAAGGGGGAAATGAAATTAACAATGCAAACGGGATACCCATGGAAGGGTGATGTGAAATGTGTGCTCAATATGAAAAAGAAAATAACTTCAACCATTGCTTTTAGATTGCCTGGTTGGGTAACTGGAACACCTGCACCTGGGGATTTATATCATTTTACAAAAAATACAACTGAAATGCCTGAGCTTTTAGTAAACGGCAATCCTGTAAAATTTGATTTTCAAGATGGTTATGTGGTTGTGAAAAATGAATGGAAGGACAATGATGTAATTGAATACAAATTACCGATGACGATTAAAAAAGTGACCGCACGTAATGAACTAAAATTTGACAATGATCGTATTGCATTACAGAGAGGGCCAATTGTATATTGTATTGAAGGAGCTGATAATAATGGAAAAGCTTGGAATGTGATTTCGCCTATTTCAATTGACTTTAATGCAGAAGATTTTAAAATATTAGAGGAGCCAGTGGTAAGTTTGATTGCTAATTTACCATGCATTCAAATTTCAAATGATGGATTTACAGTCAGTTCTATCATGCAGAAGGTGAGAGCAATACCTTATTATGCTTGGAGTAACCGAGGAAATAATGCGATGCAGGTTTGGTTACCAAGTACCATTAAGGATTTTAAAGTAAACAACTAATTTTTACTTTTGGTGACTAATGTTTTAAGGTATTCATTGGTATTACCAAAATTGGTTTGGTTGCATGTCTAATAATGTATTCCGCAGTGCTACCCATAAATACATGTGATATACCTGTGCGACCATGTGTTCCCATGACCATATAATTAACATTTTCTGAATTAGCTTTTTCAATGATATCTGTTTTGGCATTTCCCTTTTCAACATATAATTCAATCTCCAAATTTTTATTTCGCATCTTAATCTTTTCAAGCTCTTGAACTGTATATTCGATTTGAGAATTATAAATATCATCCCACTGAATAGGGGAGGTAGCAATGTCAGGTTGTATATAGTTCACGTAAATATTTACTATAGAGGCTAAGATAACTTTAGCGTTCATTAAATGAGCCAATTCAAGTCCCTTTTTAATGACATATAAATAGTCGTCATCTAAATCAATTGCTATTAGAATTTTGTTTTTCATCATTGCTATTTTATTGGTTCATGATAATTGTATTGTTTATAAACTTATATATTTACGAATTTATTATTTAAAAAAATGCTGCAATGTGATTTGAGTCATCATCAAATATGATATTAATTAGCACAAAAAAGCCCCGCTAGTAACCTAACGGGGCTTAAGAATAAATATTTATGCGTCTTATTCTAATTTTATAAATTAACCAATTTATTGGTTAGGACCACGACCGCCGCCTGCTCTTTGTTGCGACATGGCTTCAATTACTTTTTTTGCAATATCTGCTGGTAATGCTTTTTCTAGTCTTTTGTTTCTTTCGTCATTAATTTCTTTCATTTTTTCAGCTCTTGCATCTTGATCTAAATCTCTTAATGCCATCATTCTAGGACGAAAATCATTGGTGATTGCCATCACAGAATCAACTTGAACATCATTACATCCCAAGGCTTTGTATCTTTCTTTCATCATTGCGGCTCTTGCAGCTGGATCCATTTGTTGTCCACCACCACCGCCGCCTTGTGCGCTCACAGTTGTTGTTGTAAAACAAAAATAAAAAAATAAAATCCCTAATACTTTTTTCATAATATTTTTTTTGGTTAGTTAAATTTATAGAAAAAAATATAAAGTTGCATTTTAATTAAACACATATATAAAAATAATGCATCATATACTGATTTTAAAAGCTTTGGAAGTCAGTGTTTTTATGATATATTATTAAAATGTTCAATTAGTCGTTATCCTCGAAGTGTAATTTTTGGTGATGTGCCCCTGCACCTAAATGCAATGCAAATGCACCAATGGCTGTATTATTTAAAATATTAAATAAGGCAAATGTTCTGATATCATTTGTGTCAGCAAAAAAATAATTGGGGATGTGAACTGAAATCACAAATAAAAATAAAAATAAGGCAAGCAAATAGCTGGTAAACTTTACGTAGTAATTAAAAATGAATGATACGCCAACCAAAAAATAGGAAACCCCCATCATGTATGACCAAATTTCGCCACCTGGTAAAAAGAATGGCACAAAAAGAAGCAATTCATTTGGTTTGTAAAGATGGTAAGTTCCAATTAAAATGGATACCAAACCGAGCGTATAAATGGCTACTTTTGAAAAGAAATGGTATTTTGTTAAATCTATTTTCATGATTCATGTTTTGTGTTGATAAAAATAATATCAACACAAAAATAGTAGCTAAAAATCCCTAAAAATATGATTTATGTTAGCTTTATATCTAGCATTCATCAGTTAATTGAACGTAAATTCTGGCATCTCTAATTTTACGCCTCCCTGTAATGCGGATTCATGTGCTAAAATACCAACACAGGTGATGTTAGCCGATTGTTTGGCATTGGGGAAAGGGGATCTATTTTCATTTAAGGCATTCAAAAACTCATTCACCAAATGAGGGTGGGATCCACCATGACCCGATCCTTGTATAAAGGATAAGTGTTGGTTACTATCAGAATCATATACACCTTGCATAGTAAATGATTGTATTTCCTTTGGCAATAAATGGGCAAAATCAGGTACGGTTACTCTCGAAGGGGTTTCGCCAGTATGTATGATTGGTTGTTCATGCTCTACTTGCGACCATTCAAAGCTTTTCTTAGAACCATAAACATCAAAGCTTTCTCTGTATTGTCTGGCCGTATTAAACAA
>JACCDP010519324.1_pt1 | contig 24891 bp, 31 predicted proteins | sample 7445841 | NCBI WGS metagenome assembly JACCDP01 (sample SAMN15323441, study PRJNA562643) | freshwater metagenome | isolation source: river surface water | place: USA:Blue River Watershed | collected 2017-08-17
GAGATTGGAGAATGTCCTTATGATCCGTTTGGTTACTTTCTAATTCACGGTTCTGAACGAACCATTCTCTGCCAAGAGAAGGTTGCAGATAATCGCATCATGGTATTCTACAACAAGAAGACGGCATCTAAGTACACGTTCTCTGTAGAAATGAAGTCTCTTCATGAATCGTTTACGACTCCTCCAAAGAAGCTAGAAGTGCGAATCTCTTCTAAGTTCAACGGTCTTGGTTATCCTCTTACGGTTTGCGTTCCTCGTTTCCGAGAAGATGTTCCTCTTATGGTTATGTTCCGAGCACTAGGTCTAGAGACCGATCAAGATATTGCTGAGCTAATTTGCTCGGACAATAACGACGATCTGCTAGATATGCTCGCAGCATCCTTCAAAGAATGTGCGGATGTCAAAGTATCTACTCGTGAAGAAGCTGTAGAGTATCTAACTCATCACCTGCAGTATGGAACTGCAAATGAAGATAAGAAGGCGTATGTACGATCTATTCTAGAATCGGAATATCTGCCTCACGTAAAGTTTGGAGGAGATGTCAGTGATCTAGAAACTCAAGAGGCTCGTAAGTGTATTCTTACTGCATGGATGGTACGTCGTCTGCTTCTTACAGATAAGGGACTGATTCCGATTGATGATCGTGATGCGTATCCTAACAAACGTATTGTAACTACTGGTTCTCTACTGACTCATCTATTCCGTCAGCTATTCCAGAAAGTTTGCAAGGATATCCGTAGTAAGTTTGTACATGAGGTGAATAACGATAGTTGGAAGAAGGGGGAATCGCCTCGTCCGATGGAGGTTCTCAACGTGAACAATCTCTACAAGATTCTCAAAGTTTCTACTATTGAGGGAAAGCTCAAACAGGCTTTGGCCACTGGAAACTTTACGGTTCAGGGACTTGGTAGCTCTGGCTCAACTTCTCTATCAAATGCAACGAAAGTGGGTGTTTCACAGGTACTGAATCGCCTATCTTACTCTGCTACAATCAGCCATCTACGCCGTATTCAGACTCCGGTTGAGAAATCAGGTAAACTGCTGGCTCCTCGAAAGCTCCATGGTACTTCTTGGGGATATGTATGTCCTGTAGAAACTCCAGAGGGTCATTCGGTTGGCATTGTTAAATCTCTGTCTATGCTTACTGCAATTACTCAACACACTCCATCAAGCGTAAGTCTAGAAGTACTTCATGATCTAGGTTCAAGAATTGAATGGATTGATACGATTCACAAGAAGTATGCTGGAACGAGTATTGTGGTCAATGGAGTTATTGTAGCATATACCAGCGATCCTGTATTCGTTCACAAATCTCTTCGCGAAGCAAAACGAGAGTTCCGTCTACACCCTCACACTGGTGTAGCTTGGAACGTTCTTCAGAACTCCATTACGATTGAGTCAGATGGTGGTCGGTTTGTTCGCCCACTGTTCCGAGTAGAGAATGGCAAGGTAGCCGATGCTCCTAAGAATACGTCTAGTTGGAACGAATGGGTTAAGACTTGTGTTGAATATATTGACCCCTCTGAGACTGAAGTAATTCGCGTAGCTATGCTTCCTTCTGAGATTACGAAGAATCATACTCACTGCGAGATTCATCCTACTCTGATTCTAGGTCATATGGCTACTACCATTCCTCTATCAGATCATAATCAGTCTCCCCGAAACACTTATCAGTCTGCCATGGGTAAGCAGGCTATGAGTATCTTCGCTCGTAATTACGCGAAACGACTTGATAAGAACGGTTATATTCTCTGCTCACCGATGCGACCTATTGTTGAGACTCGTACGATGAACATCCTGAAGACTCACGAAATGCCTTCTGGAGATAACATTATTGTTGCAATTGGTATTTATGGTGGATACAATCAGGAGGATTCAGTTATCCTAAACAAGAGCGCTGTAAAGCGAGGCCTGTTCCGAACTCTCTATTACACTATCTACAAGGATGAGGAGCACCGAAATGTAGCATCTGGCAAGGAAGAGAAGTTTGCTCGTCCTCGTCGCGAAAGTACTCGCGGATATAAGACTTCATCATATCACGCGGTTCAGGATAATGGAGTTCCTATTCTAAATGCAGAGATCAAGGAGGGTGATGTTGTAATTGGTAAAGTTACGAGTATCAAGAGCGATCCGAACGGTTATCAGTATCGCGATTCATCTACGACTCACAAGAACTCAGAGACTTGCCGAATTGATGGAGTTTGGCAGGATAAGAATTCGGATGGGTATCCTTTCATCAAGACTCGTGTAGTATCTGAGCGTATTCCCGAGATTGGAGATAAGTTCAGTTCTCGGCATGGACAGAAAGGAACTTGTGGAATTCTGCTCGATGAAGAGGATATGCCTTTCTCTGCATCTGGTCTGCGTCCTGACCTTATTATGAATCCCCATGCGGTTCCTTCTCGTATGACTATTGCCCAACTTATGGAGTGTATGTTTGGAAAGATTGGAACTATGAAAGGAACTCTTGGAGATGGAACTCCTTACTCTCACCTACCGATTGAAGAACTTCGCAGACAGCTGGCTGAACTTGGTCTACACCCTTATGGCAATGAACTTCTCTACAACGGTCAGACTGGTGAAATGATTCAGGCGGAAATCTTCATGGGACCTACTTTCTATCAGCGACTGAAGCACATGGTTATTGATAAGAAACACTCTCGTGCTCGTGGTCCAATTGTATCTCTCACTCGTCAGCCATGCGAGGGTCGGTCTCGCGATGGCGGACTGCGTGTTGGAGAGATGGAACGTGATTGTATGTTATCTCACGGTGCTGCGATGTTTACTAAGGAACGTCTCATGGATGTATCTGATCCTTTCACTACCGGATTCTGCAAGTCTTGTGGAACTCTAGCAGTGATGAATCCAGTAGAGAAGATCTACCACTGTGGTTCTTGTGGAAATCGCACATCGTTCGAGGAGAAGACGATTCCTTATGCGGTCAAACTATGGGCTCAGGAGCTTGAAGCTATGCATATCGTACCTCGTCTAGTGTTTGAGTGATTCATATAATTGCATCATACGTATAGCGTCATTTATTCTGTTCTCTGTCTTGAATCTGTAGAAACAAGCTACTGGTACATTTGTATTATTTCCATTCACGAAAGATGCATAAAAATTAGGAGTTTGTGATTTTTCAGTTTTGAAAAAGATACCAATTGAAAGATCATCTACAACTGAATAATTTAGTTTGCTTTCATTGTCAACTAAGTATTGACACATATCTCGCGACAATACAATTGAAGTTCCTGAGATATATTCAGTTCCCATGAACTTCTTTGCATAGTCTCCAAAAAATCCACAATCTTTATCTTCACTTCCAATATGCCAATAGTGGCCTCCGTATAGATTTTTTAGTTCAGTTTTTTCAAGGCGTTTCTCTAGTTCAGGTACATTGACAATTGTAGAAATATTTGAACGAACTAGAACATCAAATTCAAAGTTTTCAAGACAATATTTCATCGCTCTAACGGTTTTATCTAACGCGCCAGGTACTAAGCTTTCAATTCCCCGAACTTCTATAATTCTAGTCTCAGGATTATACTTGATTGGTTCTGCAAGGTCTGGAGTTAACTTTACAAAAATACTAGAATCGTTCTTAAAATGAAGATTATACATTTGATCGTATCCGGCGCCAGGACTGAATATTCTCAACACTAGAATTTTCATTTGTATGGTTAGTTCAATTTACTATTAAATCTGTTCAGGATCTCCAATAGAAGTAAGGTTCGTTTGAGAAGTAGACTCTTTCATTCCAGGTTTAGCACACCGTTTTCTTAGAAAATACGTAAAACAAGAAACTCCAAATAGGCTAATTCCAGCAATAAAGAATCCTGTTAAAAGGTCGTCTGCATCTGCCATTTTTTAGATGAATACAAAAACGGATTAAATGCCATTCTTTCCGATATACTAAAAAATGTCACTTGAAATTGTATTCGGTCCTATGTTTTCTGGTAAATCTAGTTATGCTCTTTCCTATATTCGTCGTCAAAACGCGATTAATAAGAAAGTTCTGGTGATTAAGCCTGATATTGATATGCGATATTCAAATGAAAGTGTGCTCGTTACTCACAATCGCGAACAAACACCTTGCATGATGTGGCATGTTACAGAACCTCTTAATCCTGCGATTGAACGAGTCCGCGATGTAGATTGTATTGTTTTGGAAGAAGCTCAGTTCTTTAAGGGACTTCGAAACTTTGTCATGTATGCTCTTCAAGCGTATAGTAAGAACATTCTAGTTGTAGGACTTGATGGAGATGCTCGTCAGTATCCTTTTGGTGAAGTATTTGATTGCATTCCTTGGGCGACACATGTTACAAAACTAAATGCTCTTTGCGCTCACTGTGGAAATGGAACGCTGGCTCCATTTACAAAGAAAGTTGGAGACATTGAAAGTCAAGTAGATGTTGGTGGTTCGGAGAAGTACGAATCAGTTTGCCTAAAGCATTTATCCGATTAAAGTAATGAACCAATACTTTATTGAATATTTAGGTACTCTGATAGTAGTGAGTGCAAAACTTCTCACGGAAGCCGATCCTATTATTATGGGTCTTACCTTTTTCTCAGTCTACTGGATGACAAAGGGAATTACTAGAGGTCTTTTTACTCCATTTGGTCCTCTAGCACTTTATCTGCTTGGAAGAATGAGTTTTGAAGAAGCAAGTAAAAATTTGACTGTGCAAGTTATGGGAGCTATTTCTGCTGTTATAATTTATAAGCCGTTTTCATCGTTCATGCAACAGTTCTAATATAGTAAGATGAGTCTCTACATTTACGTAATTGATCCCGAGGTTCGGAGCATGTATCGTGAGCATCTGAAAAAGCATCGCCCTACCGATTCCGGTGTTGATGTTCTTACTCCTGAAGATCACTATCTAAAATCTGGAAGTATTGGAGCTGAAATGAAACTTGGAATTATCTGTGCAGCAGTTACTGAGAAGTATGAACCTGCCCCATATCTGCTACTTGCTCGCTCGTCTATGTCTTTGACTCCTCTTCGAATGTCAAACCAGATTGGTCTTGCAGATATGGGATATCGTGGTGAACTTATTGCACGAGTTGATGTTCTGTCAACTTGCGAAAATTATCCCGAGTTCCATCTTGAGCAAGGACGTCGTCTTTTCCAGATCGTTCAGCACAATTGGATGCCTTGGAAGAATATTCATCTTGTAGACAGTATTCATGAGCTTCCTGCTGCTCCCGATAATCGCGGATCTGGTGGATTTGGATCTACTGGTCAGTGAAGTTTTTTGATAAATATCTGAAACTTAGTAGACCCAACTACTTGTATTTGATCTTTATAATCTTCTAAAAACTTATCAATGCCTTTTTTGGTCTGTGGCCAATCATAGTCATCGAAGACAATATGTCCACCTGGTCTTGTCTTTGGAAGACACATTACAGCATCTTTGTAAACAAATTCAGTTTCATGATTTCCATCAATAAACACTAAATCAAAAAAGTTATCTTCAAAAGAAGGAACTGCAGTATCGGACAATTCTTTCTTTATTATGTATTTGTGTTTTTGACCAGTATGTTCTATATTCCATAAGAAGTATAAGTAGTTCTGATTTTGCTGTCCGCTGTATTCTGAATACTCATCATATTCTTCCCAAGGATCAACACAATATATCTTTGAATCAGGATGACCGCAATATGTACCAAGCATACGTATGGTATTTAATCCAGTCAGAACTCCTATTTCTAAGTAATTTATTGGCTTATTTGGAATGTTAATAAATTCAGTCCATGTGTACGGATCTTTAAACTCGCTATATGCTGTATAATATCCCTTAAAAAATGGTCTATCTTTAGTTTTTACCCAAGGCAATTTCATTTACATAATATTCTACTATTAAAAGTGCCCTGGTAGCTCAGTGGTAGAGCACCAGTTTTGTAGCATTCGCTCAATCAACTGTAGGTCGTGGGTTCGATTCCCACCCAGGGCAAACTGGCTAGTGAACCAGTCCACGAATCAATACTAAACTTATTGCATCGTGGACTATAGCCACCCAATACGCATTGTAGAACGAGACGCCAAATCCAAATATTAGAATCACAATCATTACGATTGAACGTATGAGAGTGTTCCAAATAGGATTGGCTGTGGGAATTAACCAGATGTTCATTTGTATAGAAAATGGATTAAAGAGTTGAGTATTTATTCAATTCAACGAAGATGTCGGAGTTTACTTACGCATATATGTGGTTTATGAGAAGCATGGAAAGTCCATGCAATTGTTTAGCTGTAACTGGCCTTGGAATGGTGTATAAGAATTGGGATGATCTCGTCTTTGATATGGAAGAGTCTCTTGAGAGAATGGAAGTTGATTATCATGTAAATCCACAGTGTACTCCGGAAGCACTTCACACGCATCACGGAGAAATGGTTTATGCAACTTACCAAAATAATTATGGGAGCTATATAGTGAAGCTCGTCCTTATCTTTGAGTAGGCGCGGGTTCTTTTCGTGAAAGAATTTTTTCTTGACATTAAGCATAAACTAAAATGGGCGGTGGTCTTATGCAGCTTGTCTCTTACGGTGCGCAGGATATCTACATCTCGGGCAATCCCCAGATCACGTTCTGGAAGATCCTCTACAAGCGCCACACCAACTTCGCGATGGAGTCCATTGAGGTTACCTTCAACGGCCAGGCCGACTTCAACAAGCGTGTGACGGCCGTCATCAACCGCAATGCGGATCTGATGTACAAGACGTACGTCCAGGTTGTTCTCCCGGCGGTTGACCTGACGCCGACGACGGGCACGTTCATCAACACCAGCACCCAGCAGGGCTTCCGCTGGCTGAACTACATCGGCCACCGCCTCATCAAGCAGGTTGAGGTTGAGATCGGCGGCCAGCGCATTGATCGCCAGTACGGTGACTGGATGCAGATCTGGACCCAGCTCACCACTGAGGCCGGTATCACGGATGCGCTTGACTCCCTCGTCGGCAACACGCACGACCTGGTCCTCCTGAAGCGCGCGAACGGCATTGCCCTGGATGCGACGTGCTCTTCCTCTGAGACGACGATGTCCTGCCTCCCCCGCCGCGGTACCCCGGCCAAGACGCTGTACATCCCGCTCCAGTTCTGGTTCTGCCGTAACCCGGGCCTCGCGATCCCGCTGATCGCCCTCCAGTACCACGAGGTGCGCCTGAACGTTGACTTTGAGACGTGGCAGAACTGCCAGTACTTTGAGACGAACCCGGGTATCCCGGCCGCCTCCCCGGCCCAGTCCCTGGCCGCTGCGTCCATCTATGTTGACTACGTGTACCTGGACACTGAGGAGCGCCGCCGGTTCGCCCAGCAGTCCCACGAGTACCTCATCGAGCAGGTGCAGTACACTGGTGCGGAGTCCATCACGTCCTCCTCCAACAAGATCCAGCTGAACTTCAACCACCCGGTGAAGGAGCTCTTCTGGGTTGTCCAGCGCGACTCGTTCGTTGACTGCTCCAACCCGGCCTGGATTGCCTCCGTCGGTGGCCCGCAGCCGTTCAACTACTCCGATGACTTCTCCACGGAGGGTCTGATCATGTCCCTGCTGACCCAGTCCTCTGTTGGTGGCCCGAACGCCGGTGCGATCACGCAGAGCAACATCACTGGTAACTCCGCCGCCACTGCCGTCCTCGGTGCCGGTGCGACGAACCTTTCCTCCCTGGTTGGCGCTGACACGTATGACACGGCTGGCACGGCCGAGTTTGAGTCTGGCGTCAACTACCTGCTCGCCAAGGTCATCCTTGACTCCGGCGTCCGCTGCGAGGGCAAGAACCCGGTTGAGGTTGCCAAGCTCCAGCTCAACGGCCAGGACCGCTTCACTGAGCGTGAGGGCTCCTACTTTGACCGCGTGCAGCCGTTCCAGCACCACTCCCGCACCCCGTCCACGGGTATCAACGTCTACTCGTTCGCCCTGCGCCCGGAGGAGCACCAGCCGTCTGGCTCTTGCAACTTCTCCCGCATTGACAAGGCGACGCTCCAGCTGACGGTGTCCCTCAACACGGTTACGGGTGCCCGCACTGCTCAGGTCCGCGTGTATGCCCTGAACTACAACGTGCTCCGCGTGATGTCTGGTATGGGCGGTCTTGCGTACTCCAACTAAGCAGCTTAAAACTGCAAAAAGGTCGAGTAGACGAGGGTGGAAATGGGTGGTGGAATTGGGGGAAACCCCACAAATGAGTTCAAAAACTTGACTTCATTTGTGAATCTCTAATAAATGCAGTATATTCGCAAGGTTACTAGACCTAAGACCATTTCAACCCTAGGTTCTAAGTATCTTGAACGAGTGAAAACTCCTTCAGATATTAATGAACATCTTCCAACTCTTCTGAAATATGGTTCTGAGTGCAATCACATTACTGAATGTGGCGTTCGGTCTGTAGTTAGTTCTTATGCATTTGGAACTGCTCTTAAGGGAAAGACTCTTAATAAATTAATTCAGGTAGATCTAGATTGGCATCCCAATCTTGAGGCGTTTAAGAATGAGTGTTCTGCAGAAGGTGTTAATGTTGTTTTCTACAAGCAAAGTGACTTAGATTGTCCTCTAGAGAAGACTGATCTTCTTTTTATTGATACGTGGCACGTATATGGTCACCTAAAGCGAGAACTTGCTCGCTGGAACTCATATGTTGGAAAATACATTATTCTGCATGATACTACAGTTGACGAATGGGTTGGGGAAAGCATTCGGTGTGGGTATAATGTCCAGCAACAAGAAGCTACTACTGGAATACCTGCTTCTGAAATCATGAGAGGATTATGGCCTGCCGTTGAAGAGTTCTTAGCTGAGCATCCTGAGTGGAGAATAAAGGAGCGATTCACGAATAATAACGGACTAACTGTTCTTGAGAGAGCTCCAAAGATCGCATTTATAACTGCTATCTACGGGAACTATGAAACTACTTGCAAGGAATTTGCCAAACAAACAATACCAACTGACTTCATTTGTTTCACCGATAATCCTAATATACAAGCGAATGGATGGACTATAAATACAACTCCCTACCATCTAACTCATCGTGCTTCTTTCGATGATGGAACTCTTCTCAACTCAAACGAGAATAATAAGCACACATTCACTCTTGCAAAGTATTACAAGCAAGGGTTCCAGAATATACCTATACTGAAGAATTATGATGTAGTTGTTTGGCTAGATGGAACTCTTCAGATAAAGAATCCTATGATGAGTGAATATGTTTACGAAAAGACATTAACGAACAAGATATCAATCTTTGAACATCATTGGAGATCTGGAAGCCTAAAGGCTGAAATGGAGGATTCGCTTACTGTTAATTGTGGAAGATATAACGTAACTAACTGGAATAATCAGGATCAACCTTACCAAGATGTTGAGAAGCAGTATGAACTGTACCTGGAAGATGGCTATACTGAAGATTACTTTAAGCAACTAGTACCTGATAGACAGCACATTGGAGTTTGGGTAACCTGCTTTGTCTCTTTTGCAAACAAGGATCCTGAAGTTTCTGAGTTTTTAGATACGTGGTACAAACAAACTCTAGAAGTATGTAATCAAGAGCAAATAAGTTTTACGTATTCGTGCTACAAGACCAAGATCTTACCTTATACATTCCCCGACAACAATATAAGTGGAACTTTTGATATGAATGGATTTTATGAAAAACTATCTCATGGTAGATAACATGGCAATCTGGGTTATTATAACATGCTCTTTGATTGATCTCAATAAAGAAATAAGAACAAGAGAATATATTGCAGGAATAACTAAAACGTTACAAGTCTTTAAAGGTCCAAAATATAAAGTAGTTATTGTTGAAAACACTTCTAAACTCGGACAAAAATTTTCACTTATACATAAAACATTTTTAGATAAATTTGGTGTACCAGTATTATACACTAAGAATAACGAGTTGATATATAAGACCTATAACTATGGAATTATAGAACTGGTTGATATTAAACAATGTATTAATCATTTCCAAATAGCAGATGACGATTTCGTAATAAAGATGACTGGGCGGTACCGGTTACACGATGATTGTCCTTTTTTTGATGTAGTAGATAATCTAGATAAAAAACCTTATTCTGCAGTTGTACGATATAATCAATTTTACTGCGATCCTAGCTTAACAAAGACAGATCTTTGTGTAACTGGACTTATTGGAATGAAATGTAAATACATGAAACAAATACAAAATCTTGAGTTTGACGATATGAGATCTATCGAACACAAATGGGTTGATGTTATTAATGCAATTAATGATGAAGAAGTATGTATATTACAAAAACTGGGGTTATATGTTAATACTAGAAAATTTGAAATATTTTACGTTTAACTCTATAACATATAATGAACACTTGGGTAATCATAACATGTTCTCTAATAAATGATCTTCAACCTGGAAGAGACTATGAAACTCGCAAGGCTGAGTATATGTTATGCATACCAAACATAATGAGACTTTTTCAAGATTGTAATATAATTATTGTAGAAAACCATTCTAGTATAAAGCCCAAAAGTATTATAAAACACATGACATTTTTAGATAGATATGGAACTGTTGTTTATACCAAAACAAATCAAATTATTACACGAAATTACGGTATGAAAGAGTTATTAGACATACAACATTGCATTTCGAAGTTCAATATTCCAGACGATGACTTTATAGTGAAAATAACGGGAAGATATAACCCTACCGATAATTCTGAATTTGTGCGTCAAGTTAAAACATTACAGACAACAAAATACGATGCAATTATACGTTATGGTTCATTTGAAGAGCTTGCTTGTAGTAAAAAGCCTTCATGTATTACAGGATTAATAGGTCTTCGTTGCAAGTATGTTAAAGAATTAGAGATACCTGATGAAGATACGTATGTGGAAGAAAAATGGGCTAGAAAAATTATGAGTTTAGATGATTCTAAAGTTTGTGTTCTTGAACATTTAGGAATTTTTATTCGGCCTGCAGGTGCACAGGTTTATTTTTTCGTATGATATTCACTGTTTTAACTTAATAATTAAAATGCAAGAGGTTGAACTCTGCAAATATATAGGTTCTCGTGCTATTTTGAGAATGTGTAATCGGAAATCTGATATTCCGGTTCCAGATTTTGATGGCCTGAATCCTGCAATTTATAAGAATCTTGAACCTTATGAAATCTTACATGTATGTCCTCAAGCTCTTCGAAACTTTGTAAATAAAGTTGTTCCCGATATTAAAACACCCTTTATTCTGGTAACAAATAATTCAGACTGGACTATTCCAGATGATGTTCAGGCAGAGTATAACGAGTTGATAGATCACCCACTTCTAGTTCATTGGTTCTCACAAAATTGTATTATTGTACACCCCAAAATTACCAAGGTCCCTATAGGCCTTGACTACCACAGCCTGACGCCCTCAAGACAAAAACAGTTTTCGTGGTCTCGTCCTGAAACTCATTCATGGGGTACTAAGATCAACCCTTTACTGCAAGAACAAGAGCTGTTTACTATACAGCGAAATTCAAAGCCATTCTACGAAAGAGAACTAAAAGCTTATGCAAATTTTCACTTTTTGATGACTACTCGTTACGGAAAGATTGACAGAGTTGATGCATTCAATACAGTTCCTAAAGATCTTGTATTTTATGAACCTCGCAAATGTTTCCGTAAGGAATCTTGGGAAAAGATGTCTAGGCACGCATTTGTACTATCTCCTCAAGGAAACGGTATTGACTGTCATCGGACGTGGGAGGCTCTTTGCTTAGGATGTATACCTATTGTAAAAACATCAGGCTTGGATTCTTTGTTCGATGAATTGCCTGTTTGGATTATTTCCGAATGGACAGAAGTGACAGAAGAGAATATGCGTGAAAAGATAAATGAGTACCGAATCCGACGAGTATTCAATTACGGAAAGCTCACCACTTCCTACTGGAAAGACCTCTACCGGAGTAAGCAAGGCCAGTGATAAGATGGGAGGTAAGACTCGGCGTGTTGTCAAGTATGGTAGCCGTCGCAAGGTATTTAACGGCACGGCTGAGAAGACTCGTGGTGGTCTGCGCAAGGATGACCTAATGAAGAACGGTCGCGGACGTATCATTTCTCGCAAGCGATTTGACAATGCAAAGAAACGGTTTGGAGATACGGAATAACTGAAGTTTAAAGAAACGCGCCTTTTTCTTAAAAATGCCAGCCTATATTGTTGAGGCAAAGACAGTTCAGACTGGAGCTGTTCGAACTCTCAAGGAGGCTCTCAAATGTATTCTAGTTGAGATGAGTCTTGAGTTTGATAAGGATGGCATTCGCATGGTGTCTATGGACAACTCTCGCACTATTCTAGTTCATCTGCGACTGTATGCTGACAAGTTTGAGAAGTATGCTTATTCTCACAATACTCCGAAGTTCATTATTGGTGTGAATACTGATCACCTGTATCGCATTATTCGTACTGCTACGAATGATGACACTGTGACGTTCTATGTTGAGGAGTCTGATCCCAACACACTTGGAATTCTCCTGGAGGATGGTGAGAAGAAGCAGGTAACTCGGTACAAGCTGAATCTTCTGGATCGCGATGAGTCAGATATTCAGCTCCCCGAGACTGACTTCTCTACTCACATCACGATGCCGTCGCTTGACTTCCAGAAGATCTGTCGCGATATGACTCTGCTTGGTGCGAAGACTGTTGAGATCAAGAACGTAGGTTCTTCTCTGACCTTCTCTTGCAAGGGGCATTTCGCATCACGTACGACTGTGATGGGAGATTCCGAGAATGAGTTTAGTATTCAGAAGAAGGCCTCTGATGAGATTGTCACTGGAAACTTCTCACTGCAGAATCTGGTTCTATTCACTAAGTGCACGAACCTCTGCAATAACCTAGAGATTCGTATGAAGAATGATTGGTTCCTCATGATTCGCTATGTTGTTGCGAATCTTGGAGAGATTAAGCTATGTTTAATGCCCTGTTCGTCATAAGATAAACGGCCAGATGCGATACTAATTCTAACCCAAAACAACCAACAGCAACTCCCTCTACGATAAGTAAATATGTATCGTAATCGGAGAGTGTCAGATTAAACATCGCAAATATGTCTTTTACAATTCTGTGAAACGGAGTTAGTGTTCCAGTAGTTAAGTTCTTCTCCCAGACAGTTACTATGCAAATATCAAGAACAACGTGCTGTAACCAAATTAAGAAGAGGCAACTAAATACAAAAAGCTTTAGCCAAACAGAAGGATATATCGTGTGTGAAATAATTACGAGTGTCAATAATCCTGCAGATATTACGAAATGAAATACAGCAAGAATGTAGCCTAGAATTTCACCCTGTGTAGAAAACCAGCTTTGAAATTCTTGTATCATAGAAACAACTTTGTTAAAAATACTACCTGCATGAAATTCAATAATAAGTTTCATTGTATTTACTTCGGTCTTGCTTTGTGGGCTGTGTACGTAACGTCATCTCCAACTTTGAACTGCGCCATTTTTGTATTGAGATAAGCGTTATCTGATACAGTTGTAGTCGTATTCCAGATCTTGACGATAGAGAATGGACCTTTTGGAGAAAGAGTAATTCCGACAAGCGTTTCCTTTCGAGAACTCATAAGTTCATTCGTAATGCAATGAACCATTAGATCTACGAATGCATTGTAAACTTCAGATGCCTCAATCTTCTTTGACCAAGCTCCACCAGCTTCGTTCTCGGGTACATCCCAAAGTGGCTTGAATCCTCGTCTCATGAAGAAGAACATACCGGATTCCCATGCCTCTTTAGAAATTGAATCTACTACAGTCCAGAACTGTTGAGGAGTGTTTACATCAGCTATCATCACATAGCCCTCAAGAGAATAATCCTTGTTCTCCGGATCGTGATACCACAGAACCCATGAATATGGAAATTTTGTGGTCTCTATTGATCCCATTTTGTTTGTTATGATAGGATTTATCTAAATCAAAAATGAATTCGTTTTTCACATAGCAGTAATATAGCACATACAGAATGTTGACCGTAGCAGACATTTATTCAGTGCGCTTTGGAGCTAAGCTTCCGCTCCCCCTTATGGTTCAGGATAAGATCGCAAGACTGCGAATTACTCCTGTAGCCTATAAACCTACCAAACCATTCGTAAAACACCCTTATCGGCCTAAGCCCACTCCTTCTGCCTCGTCTGAGAACTGGCGAGAGAAGGCGTTTGTTGAGGCGGTTCGTCGCGTGAAAGAGCGTGAGGATCCTGAGTATTCTGATATCTTCAGTATCTTCAACAAGGTATCACTCTCAAATGTTGAGAAGCTATCGAGTGATGCAGTTGTTCTTATGAAGAAGCGTGACGAACAGTTCCGCCTTCGCGTATCAACTCTTCTATTTGATAAGGCTATCACTCAAGCATCCTATTCTGCAGTTATGGCAGATTGTGCTTCCAAGATTTCGGGTATTATTCCGGAAGTTGCAGATGATGTACGGTTCCAGATTAACATGTTCCCGAAACTTTACGATATGAACGATACTATCACGTTCCCAGATTCAAAGGATGAAAAGTTTGATGAGAAGGTTGTTCTATGGATGAAGCAGAAGGAGAAACGGCGAGGATTCGCGAAGTTCATGATGGAACTACTATCACGAAATCTTATTTCAGAGGAAGACGTCTATCCTGCACTTCAACAAGTTATTCGTGAACTAAATGAGAGTGCTCGTCAACCTGCAACTGAGACCACTACGGAAAGCACTACTCAGTTTGTGCAGTTCGTATTTGAAGCGTCTAAGATGGTTTCTGGAACTTTGAACGAGTATCTCAAGAAGTCTGTTCAGGAAATTCTAGCACTTCAGAAAACGGATTTACCGAGTCTCAACATGCGGTCAAAATTCAAGCTAGAGGATGCGTTCAACGAACTCAATAAGAAAGGAACAGCTTAAACAAATGACGGTCCCGAGTGCCAGTGTTCTTCTTCGCGCGGCTCAGCTTGCGATTGAGCAGGACAAGCCGATTTATCTGGATTACTATTCGGAGAGTCTTGAGAAGAAATGCTGCATTGGAGTCCAGGAGTCAACAAAGTATCTGGTAAAGTCCGATACTGAGTACACGTCTTCTATTGAGAACGTTTACAAGTGCGAGAACTGCTACATCGTTATGACGGAGAACAGTCTCTACATTGTTTCTACGGATATTCCGATCAAGAAGATTCTGGCATCTAAAGATGAGTAACCAATAAAAGTAATGGAGTTAGTTTATCCACCTCCACATTATCTTTTTTTTGAACCATTGAATGATGTGGAGACTTTGAAGATTTGGAATAACTATAAAGAAAATCATGGCGAATACTGTGAGTTCGAAGAAATAGATGCAGCCGAAATGAACTCAGTAGATACCTTTTCTCCATGGTTTGAAAACTGGATAACTCGCGTACCTGCATCTCAGAAAACACGCGTTCGCGTTCTTCTTGTTATGCATTCTGAGTTTTTGACATATTCGTGTCAGCAAATGTTGCGCAGATCGTTAGAACAAAGATCTTTCAAATGTCGCGTTTGGTTTCATATTGAAGACCCTTCTACAATCCAACCTGCAATTGTTAGTCGCTGTATTGTTAAGAAAGTTCCAACAGTTATAAGAACTCCAAAGATTGAACGTTTATCTAAAACGAATCATTCTCTATCAGATGAATAACGAGTAAAAAATGAAGGTCCGAGTATTTACCGACGGCGCTTGTTCTAAGAATGGAAAGACTGGGGCAAAAGCATCATACGCTTGCTTCTTCCCCGATCATAAAGAGTATTCTAATGCTGGACGTGTTCCCGAAGAAGAGAACCAAACTAATAATCGCGGAGAACTTTTAGGTATTTATCACGCAGCGAGAATTGCAAACGAGAAGTTTCCTGCTGGTGAAACTACTCTGCATATTTATACCGATTCTCAGTATGCTAAGAATTGTCTGACAGAGTGGCTTGTTGGATGGCAGGCTGATAATTGGCGTACTAAAGCTGGAACTCCTGTGAAGAACCGAGATGTTATTGAAATGACTACCGAAATGCTTTCGAAGTTTAATTCGTATATTATCAGTTATGTTCCGGCACATACAGGTGGTTCTGATGAACTCAGCAAATGCAACGAAGAAGTTGATCGTATGGCTGTTGCTGTTCTTGATCCTGAAGTTGCAACTGTAAAGATCGTTCATGTGAATAAACCTGAACCCATTGAAGGTCTTCCAGTTGAAATAATGGGACCTCCTGTTGCCGAAGGTGTACTTGTAGAATGGTGTCGTAACAATCTTGATAAAATGGATTCAGATACACTGAACTACACTCTGCTTCAAGTACTTGCAAAGACGCTGAAGAAGCGAGGATTTGATCTGACGAAGCAGAGACTTCATCGTAGCAACGTATTCAGACTTTCCAATAGCAATTTAGTAGCAGAAAATACTAATATTGTAAAGGAAGAATGAGCTACACGGCTACCGTTTATAAGTTTTGGTCTCCGACTTGCGGACCTTGTAAGTTTATGAGTCCTACGTTTGACGATCTAAAAGAGGAGTTTTCGCAGATGACTTGGGTATCTGTGAATACTCATGATGATGCTAACAACTATGCGAGACAGTTTGGAGTTAGCGTTGTACCAACTATGGTAGTTGTTGTTTCAGATTCTTCGAAGATTGTGTATTCTGAGAAGCATTCTGGAACGGCGGTTCCTGCATATTACCGCATTCTTCGCAATGCTTCTAAGTTTATTCAACAATAGTTGAGGTCACAAGTTGACCATTTTTATACGCTTCACAAACAAACTGATCATCTCCTACGGCAGAACAAGTCTGAGAAGATGATTTAGGGCATTCTCCATTCGGTCCGGGCGTGCTTCCATCGGGACACGTTTGACTTCCTCCGGGACCTAATAACGGCTGACCGCTAGAACCAGATGCTACTAATAAGTTGGAAGAAACCCAACCACCAATGGCACCAGCTCCTGTACCAAATACTAGGCCAAGTCCAATCTTCATTGCAGCATCTACATTGTCATTGAAGCAACCAGTACCATAGAGTACAAATGAGTTGAGGACAGCCACAGCCACATAAGCTACCCAAGCAGGCCAAATCTTATTAACTCCAAATACTCCCTGTTTTAATGATATGTACGTTGCAATATGCGATAAAGTTGATAAGTTAAACACCATAGATTGGGGAGCCCAAGCTGAACCAATTGCAGAGAGACCGGGAATACCACACATATCTCTATCGGTTACAGGTCCTTTTATAAACGTACTAGCCAGATAATTGACAAGTACAGCGACAAACCCAGTCAGACCTGCGGGGAAAAACTGCAGTCTAGTCGTAGTTATATCAATTAGTGCTCCGGCTATGAATAATGCATAGGGTAAGAAATAATACATAATTCTAAATCCATTGGTTATGCTTCCAGTGATAGGAGGGAAGAATCTGAAGAAACGACTCGCTACTCCCTCTTCTCCAGGAGTTGAAACAGCTCCTCTAGAAGTTCCTCCTAATACCAGTAAAAGTGAAGCTCCTATAAAGAGACCGGCAACAGCACCACTCTTTGCAGACTGATCTACACTTATAACATCTCCTAAGATCAATCCACCTACAACGAACAATAATGCTGAACCAATGAATGATAAAAGACTAGTTACTCCAAATTCTTTAGTAAACCAACTTGGTTCAGAAGAAACAGCAGATGCGATTTCCTTAGCTGTTTCTGCAACTGTAGGACTAGTTGCTTCTTTTGAAGAAGAGCCTCCCATATTGCTTATTTGTCAAGATACAAAATACTGCTAGACTTACAAATGAGTATTTATAGCTCATCTACATCGTGGGCCTGTCCGACAACTGACCAAAGCCCAATCAATCTATCTCAGGCCTCTTCGAAACCATGTGACCTACTTTGTGAACTTGTGATGGATGATGTTATGATCCCACAGGCTAACGTAATAGTATCTGACGAAGGACTTATTATCCAGAGCACTGCCGGTCTAGGAAGTTGCAAGTATAATGGAGAAGGCTATACCTGCTCTATGGTTCTTGTGAATCATCCCAGTCATCACACAATTGAAAATATTCAGGCAGATGCTGAGGCTATTGCTGTATTCACGAATCCGTCTGGAAAGATGCTGTGTGTTAGTTCTCTGGTTCGAGTGAATTCTACTCAAACGAGCTCTACTCGCTTTTTCAATGCATTTGTAGGGTATGCAAATCCTAGCCAGCAATATACTCCTGTAAATCTCGGAGAGAATTGGGGAGTGAATATGATGGTTCCGCCTAACGGAGCTTACTTTGTATATGATGGCTCAATGGTTGCTCCTCCATGCCAGTCAGTAAAGTGGGTAGTCTTCAAATCTATGATCAATATTGATCCTAACGATTTTGCTCTGCTTACCAAGAATGTATCTCCAGGATCTCGGCCCATCCAGCCTGTTGGAGATCGTGAAGTTTTCTTTAATGACATTGAACATCTCGCCGGATCGCCGATGCCCCACGACAATAAGACGTATATGCGATGCAGACGTGCTGGTGGTGGAAAAGGTCCTACTACCGGAGGAAAGCAAGCACTTGGATCTGGAGGAGGGCTTCTTGGAGGAGGCAGACAGACCGGAGATGTTCAGAAATTAGACGCGAAATCAAAGGAGTCTGAAAATAAGTCTAAAAAGGTTTCAGGAGTCCATAAGTTTGTAAAAGACCAAATTGCAACAAACGGTATCATTAGTCTAGTTGATTTAGTGATAACGATTGCTGCAGTTGTAATTGGTCTTTACTATGGATCCAAGTCAGACTATTCTTCAACGGGCATGTTACTAATGAGAAAGGCTCAGGAGTTTGCAGCTTATCTAAGAACGTTCTTCATAAGACCGTCTGCTCCAGTCTTTACATCGTCCTCTTAATGACGTTCCTCCCAACAGTTCTCATTTAGTTCACCATCATCCTGATGCCAAACAGTAGACTCCTCTGGAGTAGGTGGACGATTTAGCTTCTCTTCGACGGTTTTCTCTCTGCGAGGTTTCTTATCAACTAAAGTCCAACCATCATTCGTATCTTTTTCTTCCTTAGGAGGTTCATCCTCTTCAGGCTCAACGAAATGTCCTATATTGTGAAACCGAGGTAGAGGAGCATGGAAACGGTTGATCATAACATTAGTCTTCTCCTCGTTTTCCTGAACCATCTTTTGACGCTCTTCTTCAAGTCGCTTCTCTTCTAGCTCAGAAGCCACTTGAGAAAATTTCTTGCCTCCCCAAACATTCACAGATGTCCGATTATTTACAAGAGATGGAAACTCATTAGTATTTACTCTCGGCGCAGGAACTGGTTCAGATTCTACCTTGGTTCCTCGCATATGAGGGGGTACGTATTTGGACATTTTAATTAGTATTTAGAATGGTTTACCATGTAACCCGTTTTCATAGGCTAAAAACGAAACTAATAAGCGCCATTTGATATGTCTCAAAAAATGGTGAACGGTGTGACAATCGCTGTTTCTGGAACTGTTACTGATGTATCTATTCCTGCAAAGACAACTGACGTGCTGGAATGGATCCGAAAGAAGTATAAGAATTCAAACATTCAATTCCAAGGGAAGATTCAAGATCCTACCAAAGATACTCGGTGGCTGAGTATCTTTGCGAGTATCAGTGAAGATGAAGACAATGTAAATCAACACATGCTACCTTCTCCTTTTGACGAAGAGACTTATTCTGGCCCAATCGTAGTTCTTGCTACTGAAAGTGAAAATCAGGATGATTATGAAAAGCCGGCAATTTCATATATCAACTTGAAACCTGACGAATATGAAACTCTATATGCTGAATGGACGTTTGATATTGAAGAAGACGAAGAAAATGAGGTTATTGAAAATGATGACGAAAATGAAGAAGATGATGAAGTTGCAGTAGATATTGATGATAATGAAGAAGATGTCCCTGTTAAACACATTGTTCATGTAGCACGACCTATTCATGTAAAGAGCGAGAACGTCTTTGTAGATTGTGCTATTCGTGAAAAGGTTATTGAGAACTTTACAGAACTCTTTGGAGATGAATCAATCGCAAAGGATTGCGAGAATGCTCTTCTACATTTTATCAGTGATCAAGCTCTCAAGGATGCGATTGAAGTAGATTGGAGCAATCGTGTGTTTTGGAACATGTATCGCAACAAAGCGATCTCAATTTATGAGAATCTTCGAGGTGAGGAGAGTTATGTTCAAAATAAAGAGAATTGGATGGAAAAGATCAAGTCTGGTCAGATTTCCGTCCAACGATTTGTAGAGATGAATCCCATTGAAATGTGTCCTGCGCGATGGAAAGCAGCCATTGAGAGAATGATTGAACTTGAGAAGAAGCTATATTCCAAGAACGAAGCTGCTGCCATTTATCTCTGGTGCTCTTCTTGCAAGAAGAAGTCCAAGTGCGATTATTACCAGATGCAGACTCGTTCAGCAGATGAGCCTATGACGACTTTCGTAACTTGTCTGGAGTGTGATAAGAAGTGGAAGTTCTAATTACCACAGCAAGAAACAGCTTCGGGGTTCTGGTTTAAGTATTTAAGTAGCTTAGGAGGAGGGTTATTTTTCATACAACCCTTGGGCGTTAGCGGAACGCATAGGCCCGCAGAGGTATTTCCGCTTTCCGGATAGAGGAGACCACATACAGAGCACTGAGAACAAGTATTAGGATCCATCTGGTTACCAGAACCATCAGCACAAACTTCTACAGTTTGACCACCAAGCATTGACCCCCAATCGGGATCTCCCTGCGAGATATTTATAGTTGTCGTTCTGTTTCTGTTACAAGGTTGGTTTGAGGGATCTAGCGAACACCCCTGTCCAAGACAGCTATTATCTGTGTTGCAATAGCTAGGTGTCTTGCTTCTGAAGAACTCAACTGTCGTAGGAGCAACAGTTACAAAGATAGTCAGGGCAAGAAGTAACCAGAATATAACGTCGCGTTTCATTGCTTTTTAGAAAGAATCTTTATGAATTCAGTTTGAATAGATTCGGGTGTTAACATAGAGACTGCAAAATTATAACCATTTTTTGCAATTTCTTTACACTCTATATCATGTGTCTTGCACCAATAGAGCTTTTCTTTTAGATCGGAAAGATCTTCTTTAACTTCAACATAGTGTTTTCCAGCTTGTAACTTGTCATCACACCAGTGAATAAAATCACTTTTAACTCTCAGTATAACTGACTTAGTCAGCATGCTCTTGAGCAGACGATAAGCAGTGACGTTTCCGTCCACATGGATAATGTATTTATATTCACTCTGTTCTTTCCATAGAAGAGATGGGACTACAGGAACAGCTTTTTCAATCTTCGAAATATCGTCTTCTGAATTGAACTTGAGATGAGTTGTATATTGATTTATTCCTACATCTAATTCATCTGAACGCATAGTTGCAAGTTTAAGTCTCTGATTTGTTTCAGGAGTTGATCCGCAACCAGTTGATGAACCTCTGAAAACAGCAACTCGTTTCTTCTGTTCCCAATCTATAGTTACTTCTCCAATATCGTGATCAAATATATCATCATATGTAGGTATGGGAATATCATCATATCCTTGCTTTCCAGAATAAGCATAGACAGGTAAGAGCGGTCCACGAGCGTTTGAAGGAAGAAGAACTGAATCAGATAAGCTTAGAATAAATACTCCATCTGGAAGTCTAGTCTTTACAGAATCTAAGAAGCGAACCCATTCCTTTGCAAAGCTAGACTCTTTCTTAAAAGGTTTTATGATACAACCCATTACTCTCCATGTTTTTGTAGCCGACTTGATCTTCTTGCGTTTCAGAGTTTTATTGATCTTTTTATCAAGAACAGGATCACCTTTCTTGCTTTCAAGCTTATAGAGAGCTGGTTCTTTGTTCTTCACGCAAAGCATGTAACAAGAGTAGCTCTTGTCAAAAATATACTTAAGTGTATTTCGAAGAGCATCTTCTGGAACATCATATTCCTTCGCTATTTGGAAAGCTTTGTCATACGTACGTATGAACTTTTCCATCTTATTATATGAGTTCAAAATAATGAGCAAACAATACTACGACAGGCTTGCTCCAGAACAGCAAAAGGAAATAAAAGACTTCCTAACAAAACACAAAAATTCTGAAAAGGATCCAGATTATACTCACGAGTTTATAAATCTTACTCTCAAACACTTTGTAGTCTTTACTCCTCAAAACGAGTACAGACAGCTTACATCACATACAAAAGAAGACGAGCATAAAGAGATTCGTAAAGCTCTTCAGCAGACAAATGCAAAACAAACTCTAGAGGTTGGGTTTGCATATGGAACTTCTGCTCTTGTATTTGCAGAGCATCATCAAAAACTGAAGAACACTGGAATCTCTCATACTATCATTGACCCAAACCAATATGGGAAGGGTGAAGGTGCTTGGGAAGGAATTGGAGCAGAAAACCTTAAGAGAGTCGGATTTATTAAGAACCGAAATTGGAGACTCGTGGAAGCTAGCTCTATGGAAGCTCTTCCAGCACTTTATAAGAAATTTGGATCCGGATGGTTAGACGTTGCTCTGATAGATGGATGGCATCTTTTTGATTACACTTTACTTGATGTAATGTATTGTCTGCAAATGCTGAGAGTTGGTGGTATTCTTATCGTGGACGACAAGCGAATGAAAGCTATTAATGCCGTGGCGAAATACGTAACTCGTGCATATTCTCACGTAGTAGATATTTGCCCTTCTTGCAGAACTATGCTTGTTTTGCGTAAGAAATCAGAAGACAAACGCGATTGGAATACAGATGAAACTGTAAATTTCAATCTTGCATAGTATCAATGTATATACCCTTAGAGGTATCACAATTAAAGGAATTGCCTCAAGGAAATCCAACTATTCTTGTTCCATTCCGAGATAACGCAGAGCAAGAACGGGCTTCTCAGCTTAAGAAGTTTGTCACTCATATGAAACGGTATCATCCCGATTGGAACATTTTTATTATCGAACAATCTCAGGATGGAAAGAAGTTCAATCGCGGAGCTCTTCTGAATATTGGCGCTCGTATTGCAGAAGATGCTGGATTATCTTATGTAATTTTTCACGATGTTGATTTAATTCCTCTGAAAGTTCTTGTTCCTTACTATACGTCATTTCCAGAGAATCCCATTCACATTGCAAAAGTCTGGACAACTAAGTATGATTCTCCGGACTTTCTTGGAGGAGTTCTTTCTATGAGTTTAAAACACGTTAAAGAAATCAACGGATTTCCCAATAATTTCTGGGGTTGGGGAGGAGAAGACGATGCTCTTCGTAATCGTCTTAAAATGAAGAAGATAGATGTCTTTCAACCGACTATGCGAGGAGAAGGATTCAAGGAATTAGCTCACGTTGATTCGCGAACGAAGGCTGAATGGAAGAACATGGAAAAATGGGAGAATGTTGCGGAAGATAAACGTAATCCTAGATCTGGTTTTAGAAATGTTAAGTTTGATGTTCTAGGTATGGAAGAAATCACTGATACAATCAAAAAAATAACAGTTGAACTTAAGTAATGGTGTGGGTATATGACTCACCTTTATCCGAAAAAGAAAGAAAAGCATATCATGTCCTTAAGAAACGTCTAAAAGGACATGATATCGCGAAAGATACCGTAAAAATCATGAGTTTAGTTAACTTTTTACACAAGTCTAACTTTAAGAGTGCTACTGAACTCCAGCAGTCTGCATTCTACGATAGATCACACACCAAACCTATTTTTGATGAGAAGACTGCAAAGTCAATTTTTAAGTCAATGAAAAAGAGAGGAGGTGGAGATAGCAAGTACCCTTTCACAGATTATGCAGTAAAACAGGGTCTTTCAAAGGTCGGGTCTTATCTGCCTGATTTTATGGTATATCCTTTCCAGACGATTTATACTGCTCTGACTACTCCTGTATCGGTTCTTAAAGAAAATGTTCCTCTAATTGACTTGGCTTTAGATGCAGTACACAGTGGGACTGAGATAGGTGTTACTACAACTGCTGATGTAGCTGAAGCTGCTGGCGGACCTATCGGAGCAGCTATAGCAACTCCTTTTGTTGCTCTAGCAGGTGCTGCTGCTTCTGGTGCTGCGCTTCTAGAACAGGATTTAGGTCAATCAGTGGCTCATATTGTGAATGTAATTCCTCTGTTTGGATCAGCGTTTGGTAAAGGATTAACTCAAATGGAACATCAAGTTGAAACTCTAAAAGATCATCCTACAGTAGCTTCATTTGTTCCAGTTGTAAGTGATTATGTTACCCAACCGGTGTCTGCAGGCAAGCGATTTTCAACTCGTAAACATAGATATAATAAATGGCAGAGGACCAGACGAACCAAGTCCGCGAAAGTCTGAAGAGTTGGATTGGTCTAGATGATCAAGAACGCCAGCTTCGTGCTCAAATCAAGACTCTTCGCGAGCAGAAGTCCAAGATTTCGGGCGAGATTCTTGAGTTTATGAAGAACAATGAAGTAGATAACTTTGCTCTTGAAGGAAATGGTGTTGGAAGTATTAGTCGTACAGTTCGCGTTTCTCGCCCGCCTCTTCGTCGCGATCTGATTCGAACTCAGATTCTTATGCATCTAGCTGATGAGCCTCAGCGCGCTGCTGAAATCCTTCGGTCTATTGAGGGTATTCCTGAGGGAGCTGAAGATATGTCAGTTGGTGGAACTGCTCGCGAACTTCTAGTCCGTAGACTACCTAGAGAGAAGAAGACTATGATTATGTAATGGCAGGTATAGAGCCTTATGAGAAAGAATCAAATTTTGGAATGGATTTTAACCAGGCTTTACCAGGTAATGTTATTACTGCGGAACAAGCGGTTAAAGATCGTATTAAGATAACTGAAGGAGACAATTGTGCCGAATATTATATTCCATCACTTGATAAATTTATATCGGTTAAAAGAAGTTTGCTACATGATTTTGATTGGATTTATATCATAGACTTTGAAGATAAAATTGC
>JACCDP010945408.1_pt1 | contig 24878 bp, 21 predicted proteins | sample 7445841 | NCBI WGS metagenome assembly JACCDP01 (sample SAMN15323441, study PRJNA562643) | freshwater metagenome | isolation source: river surface water | place: USA:Blue River Watershed | collected 2017-08-17
GCCAGTCGACTGTCGGTGGCACCCATGATGGACTGGACAGACCGGCACTGCCGGTATTTCCATCGCCAGATCACCCAGCACACCTTGCTCTACACCGAGATGATCACCACCGGTGCGCTGCTGCATGGCGATGTGCCCCGACATTTGCGGTTTGATGTCAGCGAGCACCCCTTGGCCCTGCAACTCGGTGGCAGTGAGCCTGACGACCTGGCGCGCTGTGCGCGTCTGGCTGAAAGCTGGGGCTACGATGAAGTCAATCTCAATTGCGGCTGTCCGTCCGAGCGTGTGCAGCGCGGTGCCTTTGGTGCGTGCCTCATGGCGGAGCCCCAGCTCGTGGCCGATTGCGTCAAGGCCATGCGCGACGCCACCGCCTTGCCCATCACCGTCAAGCACCGCATTGGTCTCGACCAGGTGGAGAGCCTGGACATGGTGGTGGAATTCATCACGCGGGTGAGCGAAGCGGGCTGCAGCCATTTCATTGTGCATGCCCGCAATGCCTGGCTTCAAGGCCTGTCACCGAAGGAAAACCGTGAAATTCCGCCGCTGCGTTACGAGGTGGTGTATCAACTCAAACGCTTGTTTCCCCAGTTGACGCTGGTGCTCAACGGGGGCCTCAAGACCAACGAGGATATTCAAGCCCAGTTGTCGCAGGTGGACGGCGTCATGGTGGGGCGCGAGGCCTACCACAACCCCTGGCTCATGGCCGAGTGGGACGCGCGGTTTCACCGCCAGGTGACACGCGAGCCCGATCGAGAGGCCGTTGAGCAGGCCATGGTGGACTACATGGAGCGCGAGGCGCGCGAGCGCGGCGTGGGCTGGTATTCGATCGCGCGCCACATGCTGGGTCTGTGGCATGGACAGCCCGGTGCGCGTCGTTGGCGGCAAGTCTGGAGTGACCATCACCTCAAGGAGCGCTCGCCGCATGAGGTGCGGGCGCGGGCCCAGGCGGCGCGCATCGGTTTGAACTGAGGATTGTTGTGAGGCGAGCCTCTAGGGCGCTGTCTGCGCCCGGGCTGTGAACGGTCAGTTCGCGGCTTCCAGTCCGCTCAAAAAATGCTCACGCATGCGTTGGGCGCTGGCTGCGGCATCACGCGACTGCAAGGCCTGCAACAACAGCCGGTGTTCCTGTAATGACTCCAGGATGCGACCCGATTTCAACAGCGACTGATGGCGGTTGAGCTTCATCACCTTGCGTAAATCCGCCACCATTTGTTCGCGCCAGCGGTTGTCAGCCAGTTGCAGCAGGCGCTGGTGGAATTCTTCGTTGATACGAAAGAAGGCCTCGCGGTCGCCCTGGGCCCTCTCCAACGATTGATGTAACTCAGCCAGCGACTCCAACTCCGCCTCAGTGGCACGCTCGGCCACCACGCCCGCAGCATCGGATTCCAGCAACGCCAGCAGGTGGTAGACGTCGCTCAGGTCTTTTTCATTGACCTCGGTGACATAGGCACCGCGTCGCACCTTCATGGTGACCAGTCCTTCGGCCGCCAGCACCTTCAGGGCTTCACGCAGGGGGGTGCGGCTGATGCCGTAGGCCTCTGCAATCTTCACCTCGTCAATCCAGCTGCCAGGCTCGAGTTCACGCGCAAAGATGCGTTGGCGCAGCAGTTCGGCCACTTCTTCATAGAGTGCGCGGGGGGTGAGGGTGATGACGGCCATGGGGTGTTGTCAGTTTCAGTCAATATTATGCATCAATAATTATGAATAATGAATGGATATTTGTCCTAAAATCACGATTTGATCTTGCAGACCCATCCTTCTGATCCAAGGCCCCGACATGACCCAAAAGCCTGAATTCACCCCCGCCACCCTGGAAGCCTGGCACAAAGCCGCCGCCAAATCGGCCCCTGGCGGGGACGTCAGCCGTCTCGACTGGGTCACACCGGACGGCATTCGGGTCAAGCCGCTCTACACGGCGGCTGACACCCAGGCATTGCCCAACGCTGACACGCTGCCGGGCTTCGAACCCTTCCTGCGCGGACCGCAAGCCACCATGTACGCGGTGCGTCCCTGGACGATTCGCCAGTACGCGGGGTTCTCCACGGCCGAAGAGTCCAATGCCTTTTATCGACAGGCGCTGGCAGCCGGCGGCCAGGGGGTGTCTGTTGCTTTCGATCTGGCCACGCACCGGGGCTACGACTCCGACCATCCGCGCGTGACCGGTGACGTGGGCAAGGCGGGTGTGGCCATCGACTCGGTCGAGGATATGAAGATCCTCTTCAACGAGATCCCGTTGGACAAGGTGTCGGTCTCGATGACCATGAACGGCGCGGTCTTGCCGGTGTTGGCGGGCTATGTGGTGGCCGCCGAGGAGCAGGGCGTGTCGCAGGACCAATTGAGCGGAACCATTCAGAACGACATTCTGAAAGAGTTCATGGTGCGCAATACCTATATCTATCCGCCCGAGCCCTCGATGAAGATCATTGGCGACATCATCGAGTACACCTCGGCGCACATGCCCAAGTTCAACTCGATTTCCATCTCGGGCTACCACATGCAGGAAGCCGGTGCCAACCAGGCGCTGGAGATGGCTTTCACACTCGCCGACGGCAAGGAATATGTGAAGACCGCGATCGCCAAAGGGATGGACGTGGACGATTTTGCGGGGCGCCTCTCGTTCTTCTGGGCGGTGGGAATGAACTTCTACCTGGAAATAGCCAAGATGCGCGCGGCACGCCTCTTGTGGTGCCGCATCATGAAGGGCTTCAACGCCAAGAACCCCAAGAGCCTGATGCTGCGCACCCACTGCCAGACCTCGGGCTGGTCGCTCACCGAGCAGGATCCCTACAACAACGTGGTGCGTACCACCATCGAGGCGATGGCCGCCGTCTTTGGGGGTACCCAGTCGTTGCACACCAACTCACTCGATGAGGCCATTGCCCTGCCCACCGAGTTCAGTTCTCGCATCGCTCGCAACACGCAGTTGATCATCCAGGAAGAAACCCACATCACGAATGTGATCGATCCCTGGGCCGGCTCCTACATGATGGAGAGCCTGACGCAGGAGATGGTGGACAAAGCCTGGGCCATCATCGAGGAAGTCGATGCCATGGGCGGCATGACCAAGGCGGTGGACAGTGGTTGGGCCAAACTCAAGATTGAAGCAGCCGCGGCGGAGAAGCAAGCCCGCATCGACTCGGGCAAGGATGTGATCGTCGGCGTCAACAAATACAAGCTGGCCAAGGAAGACCCGGTGGACATCCTCGAGGTCGACAACGTGAAGGTGCGCGATGGCCAGATCGCCCGCCTGAAAGCCATCAAAGCCCAGCGCGACAACGCGGCCGTGCAGGCAGCCCTCCAGGCGCTGACCGCCGCTGCCGAGAGCGGACAGGGCAACCTGCTGGATTTGTCGATTCGGGCCATCCGCCTGCGCGCCACTGTGGGCGAGGTGTCCGATGCGCTCGAACAGGTGTTCGGGCGCCACCGCGCCGATACGCAAAAGGTGACCGGTGTGTACGCTGCTGCTTATGACTCTGCCGAAGGCTGGGACAAACTCAAGGGCGAGATTGCCCAGTTCGCCGAGCAGCAAGGCCGACGTCCGCGCGTGATGATCGCCAAGCTCGGCCAGGATGGTCATGACCGGGGCGCCAAGGTGGTGGCCACTGCCTATGCCGATCTGGGCTTTGATGTGGACATGGGGCCGCTCTTTCAGACACCCGAAGAATGTGCTCGCCAGGCTATCGAGAACGATGTGCATGCTGTGGGCGTGTCCACGCTCGCAGCAGGCCACAAGACGCTGGTGCCAGCCATCATTGCCGAGCTGAAAAAGCAGGGGGCCGATGACATCATTGTGTTTGTGGGCGGCGTGATTCCGCGCCAGGACTACGAATTTCTGTACGAGTCGGGTGTCAAGGGCATCTACGGCCCGGGCACGCCGATTCCTGCCAGCGCCAAGGACGTGCTGGAGCAAATCAGACGGGCCGTGGGCTGAGACGTCCACGCCACAACAACCGCTGGTGACGCGTGACACCTGACCAACTCCTGCAAGGCTTGCTGCATGGCGAGGCCACTGCGCAACGGCGTGCCATGGCCAAGGCCATCACCTTGCTGGAGTCCACCCGGGCCGATCACCGCCAGTCGGCGGATGAACTGTTGACGGGCGTGCTGCCGCACACCGGTCGCTCGTTTCGTCTGGGGATCAGCGGGGTGCCGGGCGTGGGCAAGTCCACTTTCATCGAAGCCTTGGGGCTGTTTCTGATCGGCCAGGGCCATCGTGTCGCGGTCTTGGCTGTTGACCCCTCATCCACCCTCTCAGGCGGTTCCATCCTGGGGGACAAGACGCGCATGGAGCATTTGTCCGTTCACCCACAAGCGTATATACGGCCCAGCCCGTCCAGCGGCACACTGGGCGGAGTGGCCGAGAAAACCCGTGAGGCCATGCTGGTCTGTGAAGCCGCCGGCTACGACGTGGTGATCGTGGAAACCGTGGGTGTGGGCCAAAGCGAAACAGCGGTCGCCAACATGACCGACATGTTCTGCCTGATGCAATTGCCCAACGCGGGGGACGATTTGCAGGCCATCAAGAAGGGCGTGATGGAACTCGCCGATCTGGTGGTGATCAACAAGGCCGACATCGACCCCGCCGCGGCCACGCGCGCCGAAGCGCAGATCACCAGTGCCCTGCGCTTACTGGGGCTGCATGGCAACCCCGATCATGCCCACCACGACGAGTCACTCTGGCACCCTCAGGTGGTGAAGATCAGCGCCTTGCTGGGGCAGGGCGTCGACACCTTCTGGGCGGCAGTGGGTGAATTCAGACGCCTGCAAACGGCCAACGGCAAACTCGCGCAACGTCGAGAAGGCCAGGCCCAGGCCTGGATGTGGGAGCGCATTGAATCCGGCCTCAAGCAGACGTTCCGAGCACAACCGCGTGTGCAAGCCTTGTTGCCCGAGTTGAGTGAACGCGTGCGAAGCGGTCAATTGGCCGCCTCGACCGCTGCCAGGCAACTGCTCGACGCCTACCAGTCGGCGGGTTGACCCTATTTTTTCTGGAGAACAGAGAGCATCACCATGCAAGACATCAATGAACAGCTGGACCAGAAGCGTGCTGCAGCGCGTCTGGGTGGTGGCGAGAAGCGCATCGCTGCGCAGCATGCCAAGGGCAAACTGACCGCGCGTGAACGTATTGAGGTGCTGCTCGACGAGGGTACCTTCGAAGAGTGGGACATGTTTGTCGAACACCGCTGCACCGACTTCGGTATGGAGGACAACAAGATTCCCGGTGATGGGGTGGTCACTGGCTACGGCATGATCAATGGCCGTCTCGTGTTTGTCTTCAGCCAGGATTTCACCGTGTTTGGCGGCGCCTTGTCCGAGGCGCATGCCGAAAAAATCTGCAAGATCATGGACCAGGCCATGAAGGTCGGCGCGCCCGTCATTGGCCTGAACGATTCGGGTGGCGCCCGCATCCAAGAAGGCGTGGCCTCACTTGGCGGCTACGCCGAGGTGTTCCAGCGCAACGTGATGGCCAGCGGGGTCATTCCCCAGATCAGCATGATCATGGGCCCGTCGGCCGGTGGTGCGGTGTACTCACCCGCCATGACCGACTTCATCTTCATGGTGAAAGACAGCGCCTACATGTTCGTGACCGGCCCCGAGGTGGTCAAGACAGTGACGCACGAGGAAGTCACGGCTGAAGAGCTGGGCGGTGCGCTCACCCACACCACCAAGAGTGGCGTGGCTGACATGGCCTTTGAAAATGACGTGGAAGCGCTGCTCATGCTGCGGCGCCTCTACAACTACCTGCCACTCAACAACCGCGAAAAAGCACCGGCTCGCCCCAGTGGTGACCCAACCGACCGTGCCGACCTGAGCCTGGACACCCTGGTGCCCGCGAACCCCAACAAGCCCTACGACATGAAGGAGCTGATCGCCAAGACGGTGGACGACGGCGACTTCTTCGAATTGCAACCCGAGTACGCCAAGAACATCTTGATTGGCTTTGCCCGCATGGGCGGTCAGACGGTGGGCATCGTGGCCAACCAACCGCTCGTGCTGGCCGGTTGTCTGGACATCAAGAGCTCTATCAAGGCCGCTCGTTTTGTGCGCTTTTGCGACGCGTTCAACATCCCGGTGGTGACCTTTGTGGACGTCCCTGGCTTCATGCCCGGTACCTCGCAGGAATATGGCGGCATCATCAAGCATGGTGCCAAGCTGTTGTATGCCTACGCCGAGTGCACCGTGCCCAAGATCACCGTCATCACCCGCAAGGCCTATGGCGGCGCTTATGATGTGATGGCTTCCAAGCATTTGCGCGGCGATGTCAACTTCGCTTGGCCCAATGCTGAAATTGCGGTGATGGGCGCCAAAGGGGCGGTGGAAATCATCTTCCGCGAAGACAAGAACGACCCCGAAAAACTCGCGGCGCGCGAGGCCGAATACAAGGCTCGCTTTGCCAATCCCTTTGTGGCCGGCGCACGCGGCTACATTGACGACGTCATCCAACCGCGCGAGACGCGCAAGCGTATCTGCCGCTCCCTGATGATGTTGAAAGATAAAAAAATCGAGAACCCCTGGCGCAAGCACGGGAACATCCCGCTTTGAGCCGAGAGGACACCACCATGTTTAAAAAAATATTGATCGCCAATCGGGGTGACCAGCCGCGTAGCGGCGCAGCAGCGAAGCTAAATTGCGTGGTGCGCGAAGCGCACACAAGCGATTTCATCCCGATGGAGAGTGCTCATGTTTAAGAAGATACTGATCGCCAATCGGGGTGAAATCGCTTGCCGCGTCATCGCCACCGCCCGCAAGATGGGCATCGCCACCGTCGCGGTCTACTCCGAGGCGGACAAGGAGGCTCGTCATGTGCAACTCGCCGACGAGGCCGTGTTGATTGGCCCTGCACCGTCTCGCGAGTCCTACCTGGTAGCCGACAAAATCATTGCAGCCTGCAAGGCCACCGGTGCCGAAGCGGTTCACCCTGGCTACGGCTTCCTCTCCGAAAACGAAGAGTTTGCATCGCGCTGCGAACAAGAAGGCATTGCCTTTATTGGTCCCAAGGCGCACTCCATCGCCGCCATGGGCGACAAGATCGCCTCCAAGAAACTGGCCAATGAAGCCCAGGTCAACACCATCCCGGGCTACAACGACGCTATCGAAACGGCGGAAAAGGCCGTTGAGATTGCCAAGGGCATTGGCTACCCCGTCATGATCAAGGCTTCAGCGGGGGGTGGTGGCAAGGGTCTGCGCGTGGCCTTCAACGACAAGGAGGCGTTTGAAGGCTTCACCTCCTGCCGCAACGAAGCGCGCAACAGCTTTGGCGATGACCGGGTGTTCATTGAAAAATATGTGCTGGAGCCGCGCCACATCGAAATCCAGATTCTGGGCGACAGCCACGGCAACGTGCTGTATCTCAACGAACGTGAGTGCTCCATTCAGCGCCGTCACCAGAAGGTCATCGAAGAGGCGCCGTCCCCCTTCATCAGCGAAGCCACCCGCAAGGCCATGGGCGAGCAAGCCGTGGCGCTGGCCAAGGCAGTGAAATACCAGTCTGCCGGCACGGTGGAATTTGTGGTGGGCAAGGACCAGGACTTCTACTTTCTGGAAATGAACACCCGCCTGCAGGTGGAGCACCCGGTGACCGAGTGCATCACCGGGTTGGACCTGGTGGAACAGATGATCCGTGTCGCCGCAGGTGAAAAACTGACATTCGCACAAGCCGATGTCAAGCGCAACGGCTGGGCCATCGAGTGCCGCATCAACGCGGAAGACCCGTTCCGCAACTTCCTGCCCTCGACAGGCCGTTTGGTACGCTTCCAGACCCCGGCGACCTCCATGACCCAGGGTGACACGGGCAACTTGTTGGGGGTGCGCGTGGACACGGGCGTGCAAGAGGGGGGCGAGATCCCGATGTTCTATGACTCGATGATTGCCAAGCTCATCGTCCACGGCAAAGACCGACACGAAGCCATCGCAAAAATGCGCGAGGCGCTCAATGGCTTTGTCATCCGCGGCATCAGTTCCAACATCCCGTTCCAGGCCGCTCTGCTGGCGCATCCCCAGTTTGTGAGTGGGCAATTCAACACGGGATTCATTGCCGAGCATTACAGCAAAGGTTTTCGCGCCGAAGACGTGCCGCACGATGACGCTGACTTTCTGTTGGCGCTGGCAGCCTTCGTGCGCCGCAAGTCGCGTGAGCGTGCCGCAGGCATGAGCGGCCAGTTGCCGGGTTACGACGTGAAAGTGGCCACCGAAGCGGTGGTGGTGGAGTTGGGCGCTGAAGGTCAGCACCGCTACGTGCCGGTGCATGTGGATGAATCCACGTCCAGGCCGGGCGTGGCGGTGGTCAAGGTCAATGGCAATACCTATGCCCTGGAGAGTCATTCACGTTTGAACGACATCTGCATCCGTGGCACGGTCAACGGACAACCCTTCATCGCGCAGGTGGAGCGTGGCACGTTCAAAAATCCGTTGGCCCTGCAAGTGCAACACAATGGCACGCGCATCGAAGCGCTGGTGATGTCGCCCCGCTTGGCCGAGTTGCATCGCCTCATGCCCTACAAGGCGCCGCCGGATTTGAGCCGCTTCGTCCTCTCGCCCATGCCGGGCTTGCTGGCGGAAGTGTCGGTGCAGGTGGGCCAGAAAGTGCAAGCGGGTGAACGCGTGGCCGTCATCGAGGCGATGAAAATGGAAAATGCGCTATTTGCCGCTCAAGATGGGGTGGTCAAGAAGGTGTTGGCGTCCAAGGGTGAGTCGCTGGCCGTGGACCAAGTCATTGTCGAGTTCGAGTGAGGCCTGCTATGAACCGTCCCTTCAAGGTACTGGGTATTCAACAGATCGCCATTGGCGGCCTGGACAAGCACCGACTGCAAAAACTCTGGGTGGATCTGTTGGGTCTGGAGGTCACGGGGACCTTCAAGAGCGAGCGCGAAAACGTCGACGAGGACATCTGCGCCATTGGCACCGGCCCGTTCAAGGTCGAAGTGGATCTCATGCAGCCCCTCGACCCCGAGAAGAAACCCGCCGTGCACACCACGCCGCTCAACCACATTGGTCTGTGGATCGATGACCTGCCCACGGCTGTCACCTGGCTGGGGCAGCAGGGGGTGCGGTTTGCGCCAGGAGGTATCCGCAAGGGTGCGGCAGGTTTTGATATCTGCTTTGTCCACCCTAAAGCTAGCGAGGAATTGCCCATCGGTGGCGAGGGAGTCCTGATAGAGTTGGTGCAGGCACCGCCTGAGGTGGTCAAGGCGTTCACGGCACTGGCCGCTGGCTGATCCTGACGCAACCTCTTTTTAAGGGGATGTGCCTGACCCCGGTCATGGGCCGGGCCTCGCGCCTTGAATGGGACTCACCATGATTCCCATCATCATGACATGATGGGTGAAGCGTTCATCAGCCAAGGCGAGCCTTGGCCCGAGCCAGCGCCGCTTCGATGATGGCGCGTTTGCGGTCGATGCCCGCCTGGTCTTGCGGGTCGGTGTGCGTGAGTTCATTCAGATGCGCCAGCTTGTTGCGCGCCTTCGCTGCCTGTTGACTCTGATGCTCTGCCTGTGCACGCACGAGTCGCTGCTGTCGTTGCGCATACCTTGAACGGGCCAGATCGGCTTGCTCGCCAGACCAGGCTTTCCAGCCGGTGTCGTCGCCGCTGGCGTTCTCGACCAGGATGCAATCCACCGGACAGACGGGCAGGCACAACTCGCACCCCGTGCAATACGGCTCGATCACGGTGTGCATGCGCTTGTGTGTGCCCACGATGGCATCGGTCGGGCAGGCCTCGATGCACAAAGTGCAACCAATGCACCAGTTCTCGTCGATCCAGACCACCGTGCGCGGGGCTTCCACGCCGTGCTCTGCGTTCAGCGGCAGGGCAGGCTGACCCGTCAGCGCCGCCAGGCGCTCGATGCCAGCCTGACCGCCGGGCGGACATTGGTTGATGCGGGCTTCACCCTGGGCGATCGCACGGGCGTAGCCGGCGCAATCCGGGTAGCCACAACGCGTGCACTGCGTTTGTGGCAGGGCGTTGAGCAGGTCTTGCTCGAGACTCAAGCTGGACTCGGGCTTGTTGCCAGCCTGACTCAGGTGCGACGAGTCGTGCGGGGCTTGGTGGCCGCGGACGTCTTGCGGGCTGCGGTACCGCGACGCTTTGCGCCGCTTGGAGCGGCCATCGCACCGTGAGGGTGGCGAAGGATGAATTCACAGACGTGCGGGTACACCACTTCGCGCCAGCGACGACCGCTGAAGATACCGTAATGGCCCGCGCCCTTCACCTCGAGATGGTGTGAGTCGTGGCGGGTGATGTTGGTGCACAGCTTGTGTGCGGCTTCGGTCTGGCCTGAGCCAGAGATGTCGTCGAGCTCACCCTCCACGGTCAGCAAGGCGGTGGTGGTGATGTCTTGCGGGCGTACGCGCTCAATCTGCCCGGTTTCTGAGCGAACATCCCAGGTGCCGTTGACGAGTTTGAAATCCTGGAACACGGTGCGGATGGTTTCCAGGTAGTAATCGGCGTCCATGTCGAGCACGGCGTTGTACTCGTCGTAGAACTTGCGGTGAGACTCGGCGCTGGAGTTGTCGCCCTTGATCAGGTCCTGAAAGTAGTCATAGTGACTGCTCAGGTGACGATCGGGGTTCATGGCCACAAAGCCGGTGTGCTGTAAGAAGCCGGGGTAGACGCGCCGGCCAGCACCCGGGAAGTTGTGCGGAACCCGGTAGATGACGTTGTTCTCGAACCAGCTGTAGCTCTTGTTCATGGCCAGGTTGTTGACCGCCGTGGGCGAGCGGGTGGCGTCGATGGGGCCACCCATCATGGTCATGGTGAGAGGGGTTTTTTCGCCACGTGAGGCCATCAGTGAGACGGCTGCCAGCACCGGCACGGTGGGCTGACACACGCTCATGATGTGGCAGTTGCCGTAGCGTTTTTGCAGGTGACGTATGAATTCCTGGACGTAGTTGACGTAGTCGTCGAGGTGGAACTCGCCCTCGGAGAGGGGCACCATGCGCGCATTTTTCCAGTCGGTGATGTACACCTTGTGGTCGGACAGCATGGTGCGCACGGTGTCGCGCAGCAATGTGGCGTAGTGTCCCGACAGCGGGGCCACCACCAACACCACCGGCTGACCCTTGAGGCGGGTCAGGGTGCTGGCGTCATCGCTGAAGCGCTTGAAACGACGCAGTTCGCAAAACGGTTTGTCCAGTTCGACCCGCTCGTGGATGGCCACATCCACGCCGTGTACCTTGACCGATTCAATGCCAAAGGCCGGCTTCTCGTAGTCCTTGCCCAGGCGGTACAGCAAATCGTAGGTGGCGGAAATACGGTGAGCCAGCTGTGACTGTCCCAGCGGTGAGAGCGGGTTGCTGTAGAGCTTGGACGCTGCTTGCGCAAAATCGGCAAACGGCTCCATGAGAGAACGCTGGGTTTCGTAGATTTGGTACAGCATGGAAATATTTTTCCGGTGATTGTTGCAACGCAATATAGCAGTTTTACGCCTGCGTAATTGGAGGCCAGCCTCCAATTTGTCACCGCCAAAGCAGGCATGATATTGAAACGACGTAGCGCTGAGGCAGTCCTGTCAGAGTTCTTGGCCTATGTAGAACCTTCGCTCTGATCTGGGTACGCACCATGACCGCCACCAATTCTGCCCATTCCCGTCAGCCCGTTCTGTTTTTAGGGCATGGCAGCCCCATGAATGCGATCGAGGACAACGAGTTTCACCAAGGCTGGGTGAAGCTGGGGCGGGCATTCGCCCCTGAGGGGCGCTGGCCCCGTCCACGCCTGATCCTGTGTATTTCGGCGCACTGGATGACCCGCGGCTTTCGTCTCACCGCGATGGCACAGCCCCGCACCATCCATGATTTCGGGGGCTTTCCGCAGGCGCTGTTTGAGCAGCAATACCCGGCACCGGGCGATCCGGCCTGGGCGGCCCGCATCGCGCAAGCTGTGCGTCAGCCAGCCACGGGAGAGCCCTTGATGCTGGACGACCACGAATGGGGTCTGGACCATGGCAGTTGGGGAGTGCTCAAGCCCATGTTCCCCGAGGCAGATATTCCCGTCATCCAACTCAGCGTTGACATGAGCCGCCCCGCCACCGAGCACTTTGCCCTGGGGCAACAGCTGGTGTCGCTTCGCGATGAAGGGGTGCTGATTGTGGCCAGCGGCAACACGGTACACAACCTGCGGGTCATGCAGTGGTCCGCCTACCCGGAACAGGCCTTTGAGTGGACGGCTGAATTTGACCAGTGGGTGGCTGCACAGATCAGCGCTGGCAAGCCCGAGGCGCTGTGCGACTATGCGGCGCTGGGTGAAACCGCCCGGCTGGCCCATCCCAGTCTCGAACATTACTTGCCGCTGCTTGTGGCGGCTGGTGCCACCCGCGAGGACGACGCGCCCAGTTATTTCAACGACCGCTTCCAGGCCGGCTCTGTGGCGATGCGGTCGGTGGTCTGGGCCTGAAGCGGGTCACTGAAGAACTTGGGCAATCGACGCACACACGTGCGCAATGTTCTTGCTGTTGACCGCGGCCACGCACATGCGACCGGTGTCGGTGCCGTACACGCCAAATTCGTTGCGCAGGCGCACCATCTGGTCTTTGGTGAGACCTGAGTAGCTGAACATCCCCACCTGCTGGGCGATGAAACTCATGTCTTGCTTCACGCCAGCGGCCTTCAGCCCTTCCACCAGTTGTTTGCGCATGAGCTTGATGCGCACGCGCATCTCCCCCAGCTCTTCTTCCCACAGGGCGCGCAATTCAGGATTGTTCAAGACAGCTGCGACCACCGCGCCGCCGTGAATCGGCGGGTTGGAGTAGTTGGTGCGCACCATGATCTTGAGTTGCGAGAGCACCCGGTCGCATTCTTCCTTGTTGGTGCACAGCACGGACAGGGCGCCCACACGCTCACCATACAGGCTGAAGCTTTTGGAGAACGAGGTGGAGACCAGGAAGGTCAGGCCCGAGGCCACGAATTTGCCCACCACCGCACCGTCTTCGGCGATGCCTTCGCCAAAGCCCTGGTAGGCCATGTCGAGGAACGGAGTCAGGCCGCGCGCTTGGATCACGCTGATCACCTGGTCCCACTGTGCCGGGGTGATGTCATAGCCCGTGGGGTTATGACAGCAAGCATGCAGCAGCACAATGGTGCCGGCCGGGGCGGCTTGCAGCGAGGCCAGCATGCCGTCAAAGTTCACGCCGCGCTTGGCTGCGTCGTAATAGGCATAGGTTTCCACGGTGAAGCCAGCCTGGGTGAACAAAGCGCGGTGGTTTTCCCAGCTCGGATCGCTGATGAGCACCTTGGCATGGGGTAACAAATGGCGCAGGAAATCTGCGCCGATTTTCAGGCCGCCCGTTCCGCCCAGGCCCTGGACGGTGGCCACGCGGCCACTTTTGACGGGCTCAGAGTCGGCGCCGAACACCAGGCCTTTCACCGCGGCGTCGTAGGCCGCAATACCGTCAATCGGCAGGTAACCTCGGGCGGTGGGCGTTTTCATCAGGTTGGCCTCGGCCTGTTGCACGCACTTGAGCAGGGGCAACTTGCCGTTGTCGTCGAAATAGACCCCGACGCCGAGGTTCACCTTGTTGGGATGGGTGTCGGCGGCAAATTGCTCGTTCAGACCCAGGATAGGGTCGCGCGGGGCCATCTGGACGGCAGAAAACATGGACATCGTCGTTCCTTGCATCGGAAAGGAGAGAGGAGAAAGGGGTTAAGGCGGAGGAGCCGCAACAACTCGACGCGCAAGTGCGCTACGCTATACGGTTCGCCCAAGATTTTAAGACATGCCCGCTACCCGATCGTCCGCCCCGTCTGCGCCCCAACTCGTTCCTGCATCCGACCCAGCCACCGAGACAGGACACTTCGAGCGTTTTGAGGGCTCACCTTTCGAGCTGTACCTGCCGTATTTGCCCGCAGGGGATCAGCCGCAAGCCATCGAGAAACTGGTGGAGGGGGTGCGCGATGGCGAAATGTTTCAGACCCTGCTGGGGGTAACGGGCTCGGGCAAGACCTTCACCATGGCCAATGTGATCGCCCGCCTGGGTCGACCCGCCATCATCTACGCGCCCAACAAAACCCTGGCTGCGCAGCTCTACAGCGAGTTTCGAGAGTTCTTCCCGCGCAACGCGGTGGAGTACTTTGTCAGCTACTACGACTACTACCAGCCCGAAGCCTATGTGCCTCAGCGCGACTTGTTCATTGAAAAGGACAGCGCCATCAACGAGCACATCGAGCAGATGCGACTGTCGTGCACCAAGAGCTTGCTGGAGCGGCGTGATGTGATCATCGTGGCTACCGTGTCGGCTATCTACGGCATTGGTGAGCCCGAGAGCTACCACCGCATGGTGATGACGCTTCGGGTGGGCGACAAGCTCGGCCAGCGCGAGGTCATCGGGCAGTTGGTGCGCATGCAGTACGAGCGCAACGACCACGATTTCACCCGTGGACGTTTTCGTGTGCGCGGCGACACCATCGATGTGTTTCCTGCCGAGCACAGCGAGTTGGCCATTCGTATCGAACTCTTTGACGACGAGATCGAAAGCCTGCAACTCTTCGACCCACTCACCGGCCGCATCCGCCAGAAGATTCCGCGTTTCACCGTCTATCCCTCGAGTCACTATGTGACGCCCCGCGACCGTATTCTGGCAGCGGTGGAAACCATCAAGCTCGAACTCCAGGAGCGGTTGGGTCAGTTGGTGGGCATGGGCAAACTGGTGGAGGCACAGCGACTGGAGCAGCGCACCCGCTTCGATCTGGAGATGCTCTCCGAGGTGGGGCACTGCAAGGGCATCGAGAACTACACGCGACACCTATCGGGGGCACAGCCCGGCGAACCGCCCAGCACGCTGACCGACTATCTGCCCAAGGATGCGCTGATGTTCCTGGATGAAAGCCACGTGCTCATGGGCCAGTTTGGTGGCATGTACAACGGGGACCGCGCGCGCAAGACCACCCTGGTGGAGTACGGATTTCGTCTACCCAGTGCCCTGGACAACCGCCCGCTCAAGCTCGAAGAGTTTGAGCGACGCATGCGGCAATTGGTGTTTGTCTCGGCCACGCCGGCGGACTACGAAAAGCAGCACACCGGCCAGGTGGTGGAACAACTGGTGCGTCCCACCGGCTTGGTGGATCCACGGGTGGAGGTGCGTCCCGCTGTGCACCAGGTTGACGATGTCCTGCAGGAAATCCGCCTGCGCGTGGACCGTCAGGAGCGAGTGCTCATCACCACGCTCACCAAGCGCATGGCCGAGCAGTTGACCGACTACCTCACCGACAACGGTGTGAAGGTGCGCTACCTGCACAGCGACATCGACACGGTCGAGCGCGTCGAAATTTTGCGCGACCTGCGACTGGGCGCGTTTGATGTGCTGGTGGGCATCAACCTGTTGCGAGAAGGCATTGATCTGCCCGAGGTGTCGCTGGTGGCCATTCTGGATGCTGACAAGGAAGGCTTTTTGCGCTCCGAGCGCAGCCTGATACAGACCATCGGCCGCGCCGCGCGCAACCAGGAGGGCATGGCCATCCTCTATGCCGACCGCATCACCGACTCCATGCGACGCGCGATTGACGAGACCGAGCGTCGTCGACAGCGGCAGATCGACTTCAACCGGGAGCACGGCATCACCCCGCGAACCATCGTCAAACGCGTGCGCGACCTGATTGACGGGGTTTACAGCGAGAAGGCCACCCAGGAGGCCGAGCGTCGTGATCTGGAGCGCTCGCAGTATGAGATGCTGGATGAGAAAGACTTGGCCCGAGAGGTCAAACGGCTTGAAAAACTCATGCTTGAACACGCCCGGCAGCTGGAATTTGAGCAGGCTGCCCGTGTGCGTGACCAACTGGCGCGACTGCGCGAGCAGGTTCTGGGCGGATCGGGCCACGACACGGTGATCCCCTTGCCGGCCCCTGGCAAACCGTAGTTGGGTAGGGAAGGTGGCGGTGGATGGGGGCAGCGAGGGGAATAAACCTAGGGTTTCTACTGGTTTGTTGTCTTGGACAAATATGCGGCACAATAGAGTACCCGAGCAAATCATTCGACTTTCCGCTATACTTGACTTTTCTAGTCGGCTAAACGGAGTCGGTCCCAAGCCCTTAAGGAGCCTGTCATGCGTCTTACTACCAAAGGTCGTTTCGCCGTCACCGCCATGATCGATCTGGCCCTGCGCCAGAACAGTGGTCCAGTTACCCTGGCCGCGATCAGCCAGCGTCAGCAAATCTCCCTGTCCTACCTCGAGCAGTTGTTCGGCAAACTGCGCCGTCACGACCTGGTTGAGTCCACCCGCGGTCCCGGGGGCGGCTATACCCTGGGCCGCAAAGCATCCGACATCACCGTGGCCGACATCATCGTGTCGGTGGACGAGCCCATTGATGCCACCCACTGCGGGGGCAAGGAAAACTGTCTGGGCGACACCGGCCGTTGCATGACGCATGAGCTGTGGTCATCGCTCAACCAGCGCATGGTCGAGTTTCTGGATTCGGTCACGCTGCAAAAACTGGTGGATGAGCAAATCGCCAAAGGCGTGCAGATCGAGGACAAGCCCGCTGTGAAGCGAGCCATTTCCTCTGCGCCGGTGGTCAAGCCCATCCGTGTGAACGCCCCCAACTCGGTGTTCGCTCTGGGCAATGCTTTCGCCAAAGGCTAAGTTCCGGCGTTCTTCTCTTCTGCTGATTTGTTGTTGACTCCATGGATACCACACCGCACTTACCCCTTTATATGGACTACGGGGCCACCACCCCGGTCGATCCGCGCGTGGTCGACGCCATGATTCCCTGGTTGCGTGAGCACCATGGCAATCCGGCGTCACGCAGCCACGCCTGGGGTTGGGAGGCCGAAGAGGCCGTCGAAAAAGCCCGTGCCGACGTGGCTGCCTTGATCGGTGCCGATCCTCGTGAAATCGTGTGGACCTCAGGCGCCACCGAGTCCAACAACCTGGCTCTGAAGGGCGCTGCCCACTTCTACCAGTCCAAGGGCAAGCATCTCATCACCGTCAAGACCGAGCACAAAGCGGTGCTCGACACCATGCGTGAACTGGAGCGTCAAGGCTTTGAGGTCACCTACCTGGATGTGCAAGCCGACGGCTTGATTGACCTGGACGCACTTCGCGCGGCCATGCGTCCAGACACCATTCTGGTGAGTGTCATGTTCGTCAACAACGAGATCGGCGTGATCCAGGACATTCCGGCCATTGGTGCCCTGTGCCGTGAGCGTGGGGCGCTGTTCCACGTGGATGCGGCGCAGGCTACCGGCAAGGTGGCCATCGATCTGGCCCAGCTGCCCGTCGATCTCATGAGCCTGGCCTCGCACAAAACCTACGGCCCCAAAGGCATCGGCGCGTTGTATGTGCGTCGCAAGCCGCGGGTGCGCCTGGAGGCGCAAATGCACGGTGGCGGCCATGAACGGGGCATGCGCAGCGGCACCTTACCCACGCACCAGTGCGTGGGCATGGGTGAAGCCTTTCGCATTGCCCGTCTGGAAATGGCTCAAGACCTCGCCCACGCCCGTGCCCTGCACGAACGGCTGGTCCAGGGCTTGCAAGGCATTGAGCAAGTGTTCATCAATGGCCACCTCGACAAGCGTGTGCCACACAACCTCAACATCAGCTTCAACTATGTCGAGGGCGAATCCCTCATCATGGGTATCAAGGGCCTGGCCGTGTCGTCTGGCTCGGCCTGTACCTCGGCCAGTCTGGAGCCCAGCTATGTGTTGCGTGCCCTGGGCCGCAGTGATGAACTGGCCCACAGCAGCCTGCGCATCACCATTGGTCGCTTCACCACCGAAGCGGACATTGACTACGCCATCGAGACCATCCGTCAGAATGTGGCCAAACTGCGCGACCTGAGCCCCTTGTGGGACATGTACAAAGAAGGCATTGACCTCAGCACCATCCAGTGGGCCGCGCACTGAGTCGCACCCCTTGCATTTGATATCGGACATCCATCATGGCTTACAGCGAAAAAGTTATCGACCATTACGAAAATCCACGCAACGTCGGCTCTTTTGACAAAGGCGACGAATCCGTGGGGACCGGCATGGTGGGGGCACCTGCCTGCGGCGACGTGATGAAGTTGCAAATCAAGGTCAACCCCAGCACCGGCGTGATTGAAGACGCACGTTTCAAAACCTACGGCTGTGGCTCGGCGATTGCGTCCTCCTCCCTCGTGACCGAGTGGGTCAAGGGCAAAACGCTGGATGAGGCGGCGGCTCTCAAGAACACGCAAATCGCAGAAGAACTGGCCCTACCACCGGTCAAGATTCATTGTTCGATCCTGGCTGAAGACGCCATCAAGGCTGCCGTGGACGATTACAAAAAGAAACACGCACACTGAGGACGGCATGGCTGTTACCCTGACAGAATCCGCTGCCCGGCACGTCACCCGCTATCTCAGCAAGCGCGGTAAAGGTGTGGGTGTGCGCCTGGGTGTCAAAACCACGGGCTGTTCGGGCTTGGCCTACAAGCTGGAGTACGTGGACAACGTGGAGCCCGAGGACGTGGTCTTTGAAGGGCATGGGGTGAAGGTGCTGATTGACCCCAAGAGCCTGGCCTACATCGACGGCACCGAACTGGATTTTGTCCGCGAAGGCCTCAACGAGGGGTTTCGCTTCAACAACCCCAACGAGCGCGACCGTTGCGGATGCGGCGAGTCCTTCCGGGTTTGAGGTGAGCGCGCCCTCGCAGGCGTTGCCCGAACTGGCCGCCGACGATTTCACCTTGTTCGAGTTACCACGCCGCTTTGCGCAGTCGGCGGCAGACATCGACACGCGATGGAAAGACCTGTTGCGTCAGGCGCACCCGGATCGCTTTGCAGCCCAGGGCTCCGCAGCTCAGCGTGTGGCCATGCAGTGGTCGGTACGCATCAACGAAGCCCATCAGCGACTCAAAGACCCACTCAAGCGCGCGGCCTACCTGTGTGAATTGCAGGGAGCGCCCATTGAGGCCGAGAACAACACGGCCATGCCAGCGGCATTTCTCATGCAACAAATGGGTTGGCGCGAGGCACTCGATGAAACTCCGGTACTTGCGGCACTTGAACAATTGCGCGACGAGGTGATGCAAGCCCGGCGCGAGACCTTGCAAGCCTGCGAATCGTTGCTCGACGTGCAGCAGGATGCCCCCGCGGCGGCTCAACACGTGCGCAGCCTGATGTTCATCGAACGGTTTTTACGTGATGTCGAAACCCGGATGGACAGTATGGACCCTCGGTAGCGGCGACAATAGCGTTCATGGCGCTGTTACAGATTTCCGAACCGGGACAGGCTCCCGACCCCCATCAGCGACGCATCGCTGTGGGCATTGACCTGGGCACCACACACTCCCTGGTGGCCAGCGTGCGTCACGGGGTGGCCGAGTGCTTGCCCGACGCAGAGGGGCGCGTCATCCTGCCCTCCGCGGTGCGCTACCTCGAAGGCGGCGGTCGTCAAATCGGCCATGATGCGCTGGCTGCCCAGTCACAGGACCCGACCAACACGCTGGTGTCTGTCAAGCGTTTCATGGGGCGCGGGCTGGCCGACATTGCCCACCGTGAGCAACTGCCCTACCAATTTGTCGACAAGGCCGGCATGCTGTCTCTGCAAACCCGTGCCGGTGAGAAGTCGCCGGTCGAGGTGAGTGCCGAAATCCTCGCCACCTTGCGTTACCGCGCTGAAGACACCTTCAACGACGATTTGTACGGGGCAGTGATCACCGTGCCGGCCTACTTTGATGACGCTCAACGGCAGGCCACCAAGGATGCCGCCCAGCTGGCTGGCTTGAACGTGCTGCGGCTCATCAACGAACCCACCGCGGCAGCCATTGCCTATGGGTTGGACCATGCCAGCGAAGGTCTCTACGCCATTTACGATTTGGGTGGCGGCACCTTTGATATCTCCATCTTGCGGTTGACCCGTGGGGTGTTTGAAGTGCTCTCGACCGGTGGCGACTCCGCGCTTGGCGGTGACGACTACGACCGAGCTCTGGCCGACTGGGTGCTCAACACCGTGGGGCGTCAGGTCCACAGCGCGCAAGACAAAGCCTCGGTCATGGTGGCTGCGCGCGCGTGCAAGGAGGCCTTGTCGGACCAGCCCCAGGTGATGTTCCAGGCCCCTCTGTCCGATGGGGATGTGTCCCTGGCGGTCGACCGTTCTCACTTTGAAGCAGCCACCTCGGCGCTCACACAACGCACCCTGAGCGCTGTGCGCAAGGCTTTACGCGACGCCAAGGTCTCGGCCACTGAGGTGCAAGGGGTGGTGATGGTGGGCGGCTCCACCCGCATGCCGCACGTTCAACAGGCGGTGGGTCAACTGTTTGACCGCCAGCCTCTGACCGATCTGAACCCCGATGAGGTGGTGGCGCTGGGTGCTGCCATCCAGGCCAACCAACTCGCCGGCAACAACCCTGACGGGGAATTGCTGTTGCTGGACGTGATTCCGTTGTCGCTGGGCATTGAGACCATGGGCGGACTCGTGGAGCGCATCGTCCCACGCAACCAGACGATCCCCACGGCCATGGCGCAGGACTTCACCACCTACCGTGACGGGCAGACGGCACTGGCCTTGCACGTGGTGCAAGGCGAGCGCGACCTGGTGGCCGATTGCCGCAGCCTGGCACGTTTTGAGTTGCGAGGCATTCCTCCCATGGCCGCCGGCGCGGCCCGCATCCGTGTGACCTTCACGGTGGATGCGGACGGTCTGCTGCAGGTGAGTGCGCGTGAGCAGGGCAGTGGTGTCGAGGCCAGCATCGAGGTGAAACCCTCGTACGGCTTGAACGACGATGACATCGCCCGCATGCTGCAAGACAGTTTCAGCACCGCGGAACAAGATATGAAGGCGCGCGCCCTGGCTGAGGCGCGGCTGGATGTGGACCGTCTGTGGCTGGCCACGCAAAGTGCCTTGCAAGCCGATGGCGATTTGCTCACCGCTGATGAGCGCCGCACCATTGACGACCTGATGGCCGCTGCCTTGCAATCCAAAACGCTGGACGACGCTGCGGCCATTGAAGCGGCGACCGATGCCCTGGCCAAAGGCACCGAGGCTTTTGCCGCCCAACGCATGAACCGCGGCATCCAGCAAGCACTGGCCGGCCAATATATTGAGACTCTGTGATGACCATCATCAAAATCCTTCCGCATCCCGAGTTGTGTCCGCAGGGCGCGCAAATCGACGCGCTGCCGGGCAATACCCTGTGCGAGGCACTGTTGGACCACCAGATCCCCATCGAGCATGCGTGCGACCAAAGTTGCGCCTGCACCACCTGCCACGTCATCGTACGAGAGGGCTTCAACGCCCTGACGCCCGCCGAGGAAAATGAAGAAGACCTGCTGGATCGCGCCTGGGGGCTGGAGCCCAATTCGCGACTGAGCTGCCAGGTGATCCTGGGGAGCACCCCGCTCACCATCGAGATACCCCGCTACACCATCAACCACGCGCGCGAAAACCACTGAGACATCGCCATGCGACAGATCATTCTGGACACTGAAACCACCGGCCTGTCTGCCGAAAACGGCGACCGCATCATTGAAATCGGCTGTGTCGAATTGCTCCACCGCAAACTCACCGGTCACAACAAGCACTTCTACCTCAACCCCGAGCGCGACAGCCACGAAGATGCGCTGAAAGTGCACGGCATCAGCAATGAGTTTCTGCGCGACAAGCCCAAATTTGCACAAGTGGCGGATGAATTACTGGACTATCTGGCGGACGCCGAGCTCATCATCCACAACGCGGCCTTCGATGTGGGGTTTCTGAACAAGGAACTCGAATTGCTGGGGCGGGGACCCATCACGCAAGTGGTGTCCAACATCATTGACAGCCTGCAGATGGCCAAGGAACTCTTCCCAGGTAAGCGCAACTCGCTGGATGCGCTGTGTGACCGGCTCGAGGTGGACAACTCGGGGCGCACCCTTCACGGTGCCTTGCTGGATGCCGAGCTACTGGCCGATGTGTATATCAACATGACCCGGGGCCAGGACGCCTTGTTGATGGACGTCATGGACGACGTGAGCCAGGGGGCCTCCCAGGAGCGCCTGGACCTGAGCCAGTTCGACCTGCCGGTGCTGAATGCCAGCGAGCACGAGCTGGCCGCTCACGATGATGTCATCAAGCAGATCGACAAGGCCAGCGGTGGCCAAGCGGTCTGGCGTACCCTGGAAAATCCTGTGGCATAATATTTTTCTTTGCTGCAACGGCAAAGCTTGCGTGGTTAGCTCAGTGGTAGAGCATCGCCTTCACACGGCGGGGGTCGGGGGTTCGAAACCCTCACCACGCACCAAGTTTTTCTCCCCTTAATTCAAAGACTTGCGCGCGATATTTCACGTGATTCGTGATATTTTTAAGTAGCACAGTCGTGGTGTGCTACTCATCATATATTTCTCAAAGTGTTCTCATAGATTTTCAATCTATGAGTTCTGGCATTGGGTGAGGGGAGCCAATTTACTCGACACAGCTATGGACTTTTTCGAGTCCAGCTACGAGACTGTCAGAGCCGTGCATTGGCGTATCGGGCTTGCTTCCGGTGATCCGTTCGGTATCGCTTGCCTGTGGAATCGGTGGACTGTGTTCCCTGATGGTTTTCACAGTCCTACTGAGGGGTCAATTCATTTGATTTGATAAACCGCAACCGAACCAGTGACCTCATGTCCCACCACCAGAAGGGGGACTCCGCTGGGGCTTTGGCTTGCAGGAATGAACTTCATACCTTCAGGAGAAATATCGCCGTCAGCAAGGGTGGTCGTGTTGCGGATGTACTGAACAAAACTGGGCTTTTGCGGGTTGGTGATTTTGTACATCAAAATCCCGCTGGCGCGCTCCAGACCAACGAAGGCATAAGTGTCATTGCCCACTTGACCTACCACCACAGACTCTGGCTCCGGGCCTTTGTTGTCAAGGCGGCCCAGCAGTTGATCGGCCTTCAACAGCGTCGTTGCATTGTTGGCGTCATCGGCAGCATTGTTGTAGACGATACGTTCTATGTCCTCGCCCGAATCAAACACTTGCTCACCGGTATCCGCAGACCAAATGGAGAATGAGCGACCGCCCAGCACGTAAACGCGGTCGTATTTACCGTCACCGTTGGTATCGCCGTAATTGCCATTCGCGTCTTTGGTCAGAAGTGTCAGCCGGCCGAGCTCTTGATCAGTCTTGATGGTGTTGATGATATCCGCAGGAAAGGCAACAGGGTCCAAGTTAGAGACGATTGTGCTGAAACGAGCTGTATCGGCTGAAGAGCCGGTCAAGAAATCGCCCCGGTCATCGCCTTCATTGGCGGTCAGGAAGTAGGTCTTGCCATTGACGGTGTAGGTGGCAATGCCGTCAGGCAGGTATGCGCCATACAGATTGGCGTAATTTTTCAAGGTAGCCGGTACGGTTGGGTTGCCATAGGCTGAAGAGGTGGTGCCGGCATACCGGTCCGATGCAGCAATTTTGTTTTTACTGCCATAGTCCTTGAAGCCCAGTGCGAAAATTTTGCTGATGCGACCAGCAGTCAAGTCAACCACTGCCACCGCGTTGTTTTCCTGCAAGGTCACGAAGGCGGTTTTGCTGTCAGCTGAAATGGAAACATATTCTGGCTCCATGTCCTGCGCTACCGTTGCGCCAGGACGACCAATGCGAACGCCAGAGGGCAATTCGGTGCGGCGGCTACCGCCCACATTGAAATCGGCAAAACCCAGGGTGGTAGCAGTGTCGGCGGGCACGCCATTGTTGATGGCGATGATCGAGATGGAGCCTTCGGGATCTATGCCATCGGTCATGAAGCTGTTGCTAAGCTCCCCCTCGTTGGCCACCACCAGGTAATTCCCATCAGGCGAGAAGGCAACGCCATCGGGCAGGGAACCAACCGTCACTTTCTTTAAAAAAGTCGGGGCCCCGTTGCTCGACAGGCTGTAAAAAGCAATCACGCCGTTGTCTGTTTTAGGCGTGGCCTGCACCGCAATGGCAAGCAGGTTGTTGCTGACGTCAAGGCTTTGCACACCGCCGGCGGTGAAAACGCCGGTGGCGTTGACATCCGCAGCAACGTTATAGCGTTGCGATACGGTCAAGTTTGTGCTGGTGGTGGGGTTGGCCAATGCTGTGGTGCTCAAGCTCGACAGGTCGATACGTTTGAAAGAAGACGGTTCGGCAGTTGTGTCAACTGTGATGAAAAGAGACTTGCTGGTGGCGTGATAGGAAACAATTTCAGCCACCAAGGAGGGGGAGGACACGGTTCCGCCTGAGGTGTAGCGGCCTACCAAACTCATTTTGGGGACGCCAGACAATGAACCTAATTGGTTGGTCATATGGGTTCTTGCGTCTTTTTCTGCACGCAGAGAAACTCCATTGGCGAGCATCGCTGTGAGTTGGGCAGAGGAAGCGGTGGACCAGTCTGTCGGGCTGGTGATGGTTGTTGCCAATTTATCCTTGTTGATGCGAATGCCATTTTCAGGATCGCCGTCGGCATCCACGCTTTGAAGTACCCGGGCAATGGCGACTGCGCCAGGATGGTCGGGTGAAGAGGCTTTGACAATGTCAACAGGCGAAAGTGTTGCGCCGGCTGTCACAGGCGGGAAAGTCAGGCCGCCCACTGAAAATGTGATCGTGTCACCCTCAAAATACCTGAAGCCACCTGTAGCGTCTGTACTGCCTGTCACTCCTGAACTTGTGACGTAGCTCAAGCCCTCGACAGGTGCGTCGACAAAAACACCTTGACTCATATTGCTTGACTCAGAACATGCAATAAGAACACATGCCAAAGATATGGCAGAGCTAATTTTGGTGTACTTCATTTTTGAGATTTGCAAATGGAACCTAAAACCCGAATTAAACAATTACTCCGTGACAAAAATATGACCACAAGCCTTGGCCGCAACTTGAACTCAGAACTGATTGGAGAAAACAGGACCAAAGCTCAGTGCACACCCACGCGCGCAAAATACTGGCGAAATTACTATGAATAAAAACTGCTAATTGGCCGAACCTCGTTGTAATCCAGCCTCTAATTGGTAAC
>JACCDP010436300.1_pt1 | contig 24865 bp, 23 predicted proteins | sample 7445841 | NCBI WGS metagenome assembly JACCDP01 (sample SAMN15323441, study PRJNA562643) | freshwater metagenome | isolation source: river surface water | place: USA:Blue River Watershed | collected 2017-08-17
CAAAGGAAGAGATTTGTCCGGAACTAGTTTTAGACGCGCATCTCAGTCCTCTATGACTTCCTTCTTTATTATTCGAAGAAGAGTTGCTGAAGCTTTATTGGCCAGTCATAAACAGAGTGCTAGAACTCTAGACCCTAAATATGGTAAAAAAGGTGGTATTCCTTGTGATTTTATGTGGAATCATCTCATGAAAGTTTTCTGGTTTGTTGCCCCATATAAACCATACGGTTCACAGCTCAAAGATTATTCGGATATTCGTAATCGAGTGATGGATTATTCAAATTATGTGGGTATGAGAGTCGACCGTGAAATGGAAAAGAAATAAATTTACAAATCAAAATTGAAAATTTGTAAATTTGTAAATCAAATTTAAAAAGTAAAACATAAAATGGGTATTAAGGATTTGTCAAAGTTTGTTCGTGACCGTAAAATTAACTGTCATGTGGAAAATTATGCGTTGTCCAATTTACGAGGCTATCGTGTAGGGATTGATGCTAACAATTTTTTGGTCGTTCAAGGAGCTGGTATTCATAAAGATGCTGTCTATAAGTCTAATAACTTGGTAGATGGTGAATTGGATAGAGGTTCTCTGTTACAAAAATTTTATTTGAGAATTCTCAACTCTTTGATTATCTATATGAACAATGGAGTTACACCAGTGTTAGTTTTTGACGGTAAAGCTGAACAAGAGAAATCTGGTGAACGAGAGAAGCGGCGAGAAGCTAGACTTAAACAGCAGTCTCGAATCGATGAAATTAAAGTTGAGATGGAAAAGGTTCCCAACTATCTAAGAAATGTCAAGAACTTGGGTAATGTTCCAACCGAGCTTCGTGAAGAAGCTCTTAAATATTCGGCTTTGGAAGCCGAACTGAAAAAGATTATGTCGACTCAAGTGAGTGTTTTTCACGACGAAATTGATGCTATTCGAACTCTTCTAGACAATTTAGGTATACCTTGCATCGTGGCCGATAATGAAGGTGAGATGTTTTGTGCTGAGTTGGCTGTTGCGGGACAGACCGCTGCCACCTTTAGCACAGACAGTGATTGTTTGGCTTTAGGAATTCCATTTTATTTTGATGAGATTAAGGGTTCTAAAAAGGGAAAGGGTGGATTCATTAATGGGACCATGCTTAATCCAATTTTAGAAGCTTTAGAACTGAATATGACAGAATTTAAGGATTTTTGTATTCTATTGGGAACCGATTTTAACTCTCGAATTCCCGGTTATGGTCCTGTTAAGGGCTACGGTTTAATCAAGGAATGTAGAACCATTGAAAATATCGGAGCAAAAGGTATCGACGTGACACCGCTAAATTATGTTCGAACTCGTGAATTGTTAACACCCAAGTCTAGGGATTGGTCCATGTATAAATTGGATATTGATTTCGAGAAATTCGAAACTTTGGGTTCAACGGTCCTGGGACAATATATGCTGAACGATATCTATGCTTCCCTACAAGAAGCCATTTTGAATGTTAAATCCGTTCGCTATGCAATTAATTAATAATTACAAAATTCGTAATTATTAATTTTTATTGAAATTCAAATTTGAGAACATGAATATTCCCGCGCTCGTCCATAACTCTAATACCATTTACATATATAGCGTTAAAAAAGATTAATCCATGTTTTCCGTTTGTTTTATTTGTTAGAATAATATTACTGTCGCTTTGTATAACCTTAACATCAAAAATACCAATCTTGTCCATCAATTCTTCTTGAGTGATATTTCCGGGATTTGGTGCAACGAGATATTCTTTGTTGTTTCTATCTGTAAGATTAATTTTTGCTCTAGTAAATTCTACATAACCTTGATGATTATTTAATGTTAAATATTTACCACATTTTCCGGGTTTACTGGGTGTAAAAAGTTGACCATAATTACTTTTCTGAATAGTATTATATTCATAGCCAAATATTCTAGAAGTAGTAGAAAATCTGTTAACATATTCTTCCTTGTAAATTTTCTCTAAATATTCCAAGGCTTCCGATTCGGAATAATATTGTAATAATTCCCTGTAAACTCTTTCGAATTCATCATAAGTTGCTCTATTATTAACATATAGATAATTTAGATATTCGCCAAGAGTTTGCACCCCTGAAAATTCTGGACTCATATATTCAAAAACTCTAGGGTCAGATACCCATAGATATCCGATATTACCTGAAGTTGTAGCTTTGAATTCGATTCTCGATTTATCTTTTTGAATTTTTTCCATCAATATTGGAATGTTAAACTTTTCTTTAGGAATTTTAGAAACATAGTGCCAAAGTTTATCCAAATAAATATATTCATCATCGGTTTTTCTATTTTCATATTTGGTCATTAGAGATTCAATGTCTTTCATAAAATCTTTTTTTGGATTTTTATAACTAAGATTTTCTAAATCTTGAAGTAAAACATTATAGACATCAGTCAGTTCGTTAAACGTGTCTCCACTAAAATCCATTTTATATCTCCACTTAACATTTTCAAAGCCTTGACCTGGATTCTTTTTAACCAAATCTACTTGAATTCCTTGAAGGAGGGACACAAATTGTTCCTCCTCAATCATACCTCCGCAAACGAGAAAGGTATGTTCATCTGAAACTTTGACCATTTTTTAATATAAAATCAAAAATAAAATTTATATTAAAAATGAACGCAGCATTTTTAATACTTTGGATTGTCGTTTTTATCGTGTTAGCTGTCTTCATAATAGCAGCACTAAGAAATGTTCAACAAGTTAGTGACAATAAAAATATTTATGTTGTGAATTTTAACCAGGATACTTGCTATCCAAATGGTAATTCGAGTAACCTACCGACACTGGAAAATTCCTGTTGCGTGGTTAATGGAGAAACCACTAGCAAAAGACGATACTTTTTAGAAAGTGCAAATCTAAACTTTCTAGTTGATACCTATCCAGTTAGTTATAGTTCTGTATGCTATGATTTCTGTCAAAATATAGATGCTAAGACCGGACGATGTTTAGATACTCTAGCAGATTATCCAGTATGTATGCAAGCTCTAAAACCACCAACTGGTTGTTTAGATTATGCTTTACCCTTAGCCCAAGTGAATGGAACTCCATATTATGCTCAAGAACCATATGTTCCAGCAGAGCCAGGTAATGTAGGTAATTGTCCTACGGTAGTTAATTGTTAAAAATGATTTTTTGAGTTGCACAATTGCAACTTAAAAAAATTGTATTAGGTTATTCACCTTCTACGACGAGCAGCCTGAAATCCATCACTAGAACCAGTTGGAGTCGATGCTTCCGACCTATTAGCAAACCCAGTATCCATGTTACGATTCAAAAAAGAGTTATTCCCAAAGTTGGGTTTCTTCTTTTTATCATAGCCTTCTCGTGGACCACGGGAATCGATAGGAGCTTCTTGTTTGAAATTCTTGTAGAAATCAAAAATGAACATTTCCTGTTGCTTGGTCGCTGGATTTGTAAAGTAAGATCTGCGATGCATCTGAAGAGCGAAACATCCATCGAATCTATTCGCAGGATTGTAACTAATGATTACCTCTCGCTTTTCAATATGACCTTCATCTTTTCTGGGTTCAGGATTAAGGTCAACTTTTACCTTACTTTTGTCTTTTCCATCGTGACTCGAACTGGAATTGAACTTTTCAAATCTGCGTTCCAGTTCCGCTTTAGTAACCCAACCGGCAACAACACCTCTGAGTTTATAAGTCACTTGTCTATCATCTACAATACTATGAGTTTCTGCTCTAGAAGCTCTAATGTAACCAATTCTGGAGTCGTTTTTAAGACGTTCATGGTCTGGTGTAGGCTCGATGCCTTGACTCTTGCATTCTCGAATATACTCAGAAAGTGCATATTGATAAGCTTCTTCTGTATCTTCATCATTACGTCTAAAACAAGGTATTTCTTGAATAGGTGGTAGCTGAACTCGAATCTCTGGACCTGATGACATATCATAATCTAGAATCTCTAAAAAACTCATGTCTAAAAATTTCAGACTTGTATCGCTCTGAAGAGGACTGTTCCTGACAGATTCATATCTATCGGTTCCATCTGGATTAAATCCACACATGATGTAATAGACTTCAGGGTTCTCTACCCAGAGAAATCCAGCGCCCGTCGATTTAAGTTGACCAGTTTCTCTATCCGTGGTATAAACCACGTTAATATCTATCTGGCACTTATCGTAATTCTTTTCTGGAAATTTCTTACTCAACAACTTGAGAAACCCATTGAGACAATTTCTCAACTGCTCTTCACTAGCCCTGCCAAACTTGACACGGACATTGTGATTGTTGTATTGTTTAAGTGAAGTCTTTTCCATTTTGAGTCGTTGGAGCTGTTTTTAAAGCAACTACAAAAATTACACTCGAAAACCTTTTCAAGTGTAAAACGGGAATATTATTTAAAACTTGAAATAATTATTTTTTTATTTTTCAATTTTCAACTTAAAAATTTTGATATTTAAGTTAAATATCAAAATTTACATGAACTCTGCGTTGATTCGATTAGCGGCTTCTCTAAGGTTAATAAAGGAAACCAAATCACCGGCGCTATGTGAACTAACATTGATTAGTTCCCCGGCATCATACCCATCAAAATAGGACATTTGAAAGATAGCATTGGAAGCATTTCTTACAGAACCATCATAACAGACCTTACAATCTTCTAGACACTTTACAAGTTTATGAGCCAAGCTACCACTCTGAGCTGTTGATGTGGCTGTGCTGATACTGCCCTCACGAGCACCTTCAGAAATAAAATACATTTCGGCTGGAGTCAAACCTTTCACGAAAGAGTTCTGGACAAAACCTCTAGCCTCGATGGAAGCAGAATCGTAAGCAAAATATGGTAAACATCTTTTACCATCGCTGATTTTCATAGCTGGGCGCCGCTTGTTGACCATCTCTTGACCTTTGAGACCGATAATATTGGTGGTGTAAGTCTTGTTACCCTTGGCTCCGGAATCCGCCATTACATTTAATGGATTTTCTGGAGATAGAGCTTCCTTTTCGAGATTGGAAACAGCACTGGTAAAGTCTTGGAGATAGCCACAGATTTGATTCTCATGATATTCTTTTTCAATCTTTGTCATATCAGGTTTAATCTTTCCAAGTTTGTTAATCTTTTGGTTAGTCTCGTTAAGATTCTTGATAATGATTTCGTCAATCTTACCTTTAACTTTCTTGACCGGATTGATATCCTCAAACCCAATAGAGAAACCATGATTCAAAATAAACCAATCGGTCAAAAAGACACAGTCGGTGATGAAGGAAACTGCGCGGTCTTTACCATACCACTTCCAAATGGAAATTTGAATTACGTTACTACCACTCTTAAGATTGCTCTTACTGATTCTACCAGAGACTAAAACACCATCCTTGATGACTACATCCTTGTTAGAGTAGTAAAAAGTTGCTGGTAGAAGACTAGAGAATAAAGCTCTACCACTTCGAGGATTGATATTATGCTTTTTCAAACGTTCATTCAAAGTGGATAGGTCTTTCTTATAGGTTAAAACGTTATGTGCTTCGCGAATTTCTTCTTCGGTAAGTGTAATCTCTTGAGTTAAAGACCTAACTTCTTCAGGGGTATAATATCCTTCTTGGATACGTTGTAAAACGGCTGGGTCCTTGTTTGGACTACGAGTCATAATATAGGCAGAAGTAAGAGCATTATATAACATACCAATCATAGCACTATTAATCAGAGCGTTTGGAATACACGATTGAACATTGGCAAAAGTCATAGCTTCTACTCGAGCATCCAAAGTTTGAATTACGTGAATGTTAATTTCATCACCATCGAAGTCAGCGTTTCTCATAGAGGTCTCGGACATATGAATACCAATGTTTTTACGAGGAATTTTCTTAACAAAGTTTCCTGGCATACCATACTTATACAAAGTAGGTTGACGATTGACCACGACCAAATCACCATCATCAATACGACGTTCGACAGTATGGCCAATCTTAAGAGTAAAAGGCTTTCCGTTAATAGTCTTACCATAATCTTTCTCCAAAACAACCTTACGTTGTCCATTGAAGATGATATGAGTAATCTGTCTACGATTCCACAAATCCAAAATATATTCATAGTTCTTCTCGTGAATCACCTCAGGAACCGTCAAGATTTGACACATCTCTTCGGGAATACCAATTTCACCAAATTTCAATGAAGCATCTGGGCCAATCACAGAACGACCACAAAAGTTAACACGCTTACCCATAATACAGGAACGAATTAGACCATCCTTCTTAGTAATTCTCTCTTTGATACTTTTGATTTTCTCAGTTGGAGAACGACAATACTTCTGGTCACTGTTATCAATGAAGTGAGAAATGTGAAAGTATAAATCTTTACTAATCTTTTGACGTTTGTTTTCGTCATCCGAAACAGCATAGCGATAGTTATCACGAATAATCTCATCATAAGCAGTAGTTAAGTGGTCTTGATTCACTTCGCCATCCCGGAAAATATAAGGACGAGCCGATGGTGGAATCACCGCAAAAGACTTCATAATCATATCCTTTGGATGAGTGCCATTCATAAAGCCCATTAGCTCGGCATCCTCTTGAGACACACCCTTGAGAATCATTTCAATTTCGGAAATATCTCTAATGTTTTCCTTAGAATCCATCATCTTGGAAATCTTTGGATAACTGTAAAGAATATCGAAACTATCCGAGGCAGGTTTTCTAGTCACATACTTAGGATTGATTTTGTTACATTTGGGATTATCACATCGACGCTTCTTCTCGGCTACTGTAGCAATATGTTTAAGACGATTCTTACCCTTCAGATTAATAAAGTTCTGCTGAACAATATAATCCTTGGAAAGAAGCAGCTTGGAACAACTGTTACATACACTAGTCAAAACCATAATCAAATAATCACGAAAGAAAGGATGCACAAAATTGTGGTTCAATTTAATCTCACCTAAATGCCCTGGACAATCAATATCAGTCTTTTGACATGTCTGACACAGCTTATCACTTTCTACCGTGCCCATTTGGGGATAGGAAGTAACAGACTGTTCAGACTTCAACATAAAAGCATACGTATCTCCAGTGACCGTTTTATAACACGATGGGTCCTTAGCCGCCCGACTATATTGATTGGTCGAGATTAGCTCATCTTCACCCAAATCAGGAGTTCGATTAATCTTAGTAGAAACATTAACAATCTTAAGCTTATCCAAAATCTCTGGAGTCAAAATCTTAAATTCGACCTTTTCGATGCTAAATCTGGGAAGCTTTTCTTCTTGATTGTAAGCATCTGCCAGAAACTTTTCTTTGCGGCTTATAGTAATAGTCTCTTGCACATCTGTCTCACCTAAAATATTTGGTTTCTTCACACTTAATTCGATTGGTCCACTGGGAATAAAGGGCTTAGGAGCCTTATTATTCAAAAAAAGTGGTGTAGTTCCAACCTTAGAACTTGAACTTAATATTTTGGGTGGCATTTGTATTTTATTTTAAAATAAAAATTTGTATTAATTATCGATTTTTGACATTAAACACTTTAAAATTAAAATTTTAATTTTTAAATGACTAAATTTTATTTTCTAAATCGAATCTCGATTACCGGAAAACTTAATGAAACTACTCCCTCTTGTGTGGTCCTAGAGATTGCACTGGCTCATAATTTAGTAACCAGCTTCAAAATATCCAATTTTGAAGAGAATTGGTCCCTTATACAAGATATACAAAAATATAGAACAGATAAATTTGAAGAGCCTTTAAATTCTTCAAATCTTAGATATCTGGCCTTTTATATTAATAGGGATTCATCTTCATGGACAAAATCAAAAATTTTGGAAGCCTACAATCATATGCATAATTTTGATAGGAATGATTTAAGTAAAATTTCTTACGGTCAGAAGACTCATGAAAACTTATATGTATACAACAATTGTATGTTATACAGTCTCTGTAAACATCATAGAATAGATACTAGTTGGAATATGACCGCCGAACAAATGCTGATATCACTCAATCGATTGAATTTACAAATTAGTAACCTACAAACTCAAGTGTTAAGTTTGATTTACAAAGCCAATAAATCAACATTAATTAATCTTTTAAATTCTAACATGACTCTGGATTTCACAGAGGAGGTTAAAATGTTAACACCAGAAAAGGAGTTACCACCGATTTCAAACTTAGAATTTGATGAGTTAAAATCCAGCTTGACAAAGTTTCAAGATACACGTCATCTTTTAAAACAGATACGTCCAAAAACACATCCGGAAGCGGTTATTTTAGCGGCACTGATTTACAATTTAAATTTAACCGAATCCACGATACCTCATTCCGAATATTTGAGATTACAAGAAGTATCAAGTGTTGCTCTATATACTCCCATCGATGAAACATTTAAAATCAGATATCTTAAAAATCCCACTTGGTATGATTTATCGATTAACTGGGAACCTAAGCTATCATTTATCTACGATGATAGTGGTCTTCGAAAATTGTGCACTCATGAAGGATTTGAGGCGGAAGACTATAGAAACTTTGGATATGAATCTCTATTACAAATATCCAGAATCTCTACTAATGTATACTTTGGAAAGAGCGTATACAATGATGATGAATATACTCCGATTAATTTGGATACAATTAGTGAACTACACCATAGCGAATGTCTACATCTCGGTAATATGGAATCTAAAAAACTATTAACTTATACTATTAATGAATTGGCTATATATTTTGAACAGGGTAAAGAATTTACTAATCCCGAAAATCCGTCTGAACTATTAGAAAATCGTATAGTTAATAAGATAAGACTTTATGCGATGAATTTAAATCATTCAAGAATGTTGGAAGTTATAGAATCGGTAAATATGTGGAAAAGCTTCAGCAATGTTTTCACCGATAAACTTCGAAACTGTTATTCGGAAAATCCTAATATTATAGACATTTTATATGAGATGTTAAACACTGGAATGTATATGAGAGGCTGGAAAGTGGTCTCTGAAACTTACCCTATGGATTCTAAATCTACAATGAATGAAGAAAATAAACTACCAGAAATTGAACAAAATGTCTCGGATGCAATTCATAGAGTCTTTGAAAAACTTAAAACCTATTCCGAAAACGAACAAGAAATTTTACAATCTCTACCTCTTATGAAAGTTGCTATACATAAAGGTATCAAAAGTTTCATCATGACTCCAGACGAAGAAGATGGCAAATCTCTATTTGATAGACTTGAGATAGTCATAAATGGAAATGTTCATAAGAATACAAAATCTTGTATTCGTTTAAGTTCTAATATTTTACTTATTAGTGTCTATTACTATTTGGTCAGTTTAGGAATTAGCGAACCTTTCGATTTGAGCAAATTAGATTACATAACCTAAAAATTGAAAAATGTATTTAATTCAATAAAAATTAAAAATAAAAATGGAAGAGTTGGATTACATTTTAATCAGTATCGATGGTAATATTGGTTCCGGTAAGTCCACTACGTTGGAAGATATGAAGAGAAAATTTCCAACTTGGCATTTTATCGACGAACCTGTGCATATTTGGACTCAGTTTGTTAATGAAAATAATGAATCTTTGTTGGAAGTTTTTTACAAGGATAAGAAGCGCTGGTCCTATACCTTTCAAAATGTAGCTTTTATGACTCGCACCAGAGCCATTAATCAAGCTATCAAGGACTGGAAACAGCTATGCAAAACTAACCCTGAAGAACGTAAGAATAACGTTTTTATCACCGAAAGATGTGTAGATACTGACTATCATGTTTTTGCCAAGATGCTCAAGGAAGATAAATTAATTGACAAGATGGAATGGGATATTTACAGACAATGGTATAGATACTTAGCACCAGATTGTAAAGTATCTGGTATTATATATGTTCAATGTAACCCCGATAAATGCCATGAAAGAATCAAACAAAGAAATCGACACGGTGAAGAGACCATTCCTCTGGATTATCTAACTCAACTCCATCAGTATCACGAAGATTGGATTAACACAACCAGTATTCCAACAATCTTTCTAAACACAGAGAAGAATCTCATAGACAGTCATGGTAATCTAAATGCCAAGATTGGTGATTTAACATACGAAGAAGCTATTGTAAATTTCATTAACTCTTCTAAAAAATAAACTAATTTTACAAATATTATTTGTAAAATTACGAAAGTTCTTGTATGACTTTTTCTTTGAAGCTATCGACATTTAAATCGTTATCGATAATTTTATCAAATTTAATATTTAACCATTGAAACTCTGAGCAGTGGACATTTGATGGAATATTACCCGTCTTAATATAATCCTCCACCCACAAAGGTATAGGATATCTCCTAACCCAAACAAACTTAACATCAAATGCTCCAATTCTATGAAGTTTTCGGAGAAATTCCATCTCATTTGTAAATCTACAATCAGTGATTAAAATTGTATTTTGCTCACAGCTATAAATCTTCTTCTCTAGAGCAGCAATCCAAATATCATCATGAAAATGATTACGTAACAGATTGGTTCCCCAATTTTGTAGGACCCATCTAGGAGTTAAATGAGGCATCACTAATCGTTTGGACCACCATTCGTCTACCTGTTCTCTCCATATTCTAGACTCAGGTGTATCCCCTTCAAGCATTTGTCGATTCCAACAAAAAACACAACTTACAATATCCTTAAGAATCCCCGCAAAACTTAGCTTAACAGCATCGCTTCCCAAATTAGATAAAATAGCATTAGCTGCTGTATCTTTTCCGGAACCTATAAAGCCACAAAAAGCGATGATTTTTTTCATTTTAATATATAAATTATATATTAAAGAATTTTAAAATGGATTACCTGGAGACCTTGTATTACCAGCTGATGAAGCCCCTTGTAAACCATTAAGATTGATAGTGCTCATAGCGCTACTATTGGAGTTACTCCTACTAATTAAATTTCCACCGGCTCCTACTACATTACCTCCGGCTCCTAAAGTTTTTCCCGCTGCACTACCGGCTCCACTCAACACAGCACCTCCAGCACTTGACGCACCTCTTAGAAGTGGATATAAAATAAACAAAATAACCAAAATTGCAACAACGATAAGAATGGCTAGAATATCTCCACAGGAAGATTCAGATTGTTTCACGGAGTTGGATACATCATTGTTAATCAACAACTTAGCGGTAGTATCCAAAGCGCATTGAGAATTTTGAATATTACCCACTTGAGAGATAGTAAGATTTAAATTAGCGTCTTGAGCAAACACCGAAACGTTAGAAATGTCCTTAGTATCTGTAACCGAACATGTATTAGCAATTAGCTGTGAAACTTGATTTTTAATAGCGTTGGTAATGTTAGTAGTTTCCGAGGATGATGGACCAAATAAACTAAAAATTCCTAAATTTGATTCTGATTGGTCTATCACATTTTTGACTAGATTAGTTACCTGAGAGCTAATGATATTTTTTACCATACATTCTGAACCTACGATAGAACATGCTTGACCGATGTTGATAGTGCTATTACCTCCAATGATAGTAAAATTTAAATTGGAAATATTATCTTCACAGGTGATTGTGCAATAATTAGCAATGTTCTGCAAGGCTCCATTAACTATATTGGTCGCCAAATTGGCTTGTTCGTCTTGTGAACCCATATTTTATTTTTTAAATTAAAGATTTAATTTTTTTGTGTAATATTATCTTATGAACTCAAAAATGACAGATATTTTGAGAGTTTTGGACCAGGTCGACTTTACATTGTTAACTTATTCGGATGCCATAGATAAAGTAAGGGCCAGTCTTGTAACTTTGACTAGCACTATCGATGCATCGGTTAATCAATTTGGTATAATTGTTACTAATGATGTAGATACAGCTTATGATTATATTGAAACACATATTGATGATGGTAAAAAGGAATTAATCCGTGTAATTACCTATGAAGACTATGCAAATTTGGTGCAATTTGGTGGTTCCATAATTGTTTTTGATTCAGCATGTGAATTATATAACTTATTCGAGTTACCAAATGGAGATCCAAATTTAGATGACACCATCAGTGAATTTTTCGAAAATATGATTAGAAGAAATAATAAGCTTATGGCTATCTTTGATGAAGATATTACCGCTGTTAAAGAAGCTAGAAATGAAAATTATAAGAGACACTACTTGCCTCGGCCTACCGTATATCAGGAATATTCAAGAATCTTTGGAAGTTCTCCTTTGCTTTTAACTTGTGATTTTGATAATAATGTCTGCAAGAAATATAACATGACTAAATTTCGCTCATATATGTCTAACGACCAAAGAGCAAAAGTTTTGTCCTTAAATCCACCTCTAAATTTTGGCGGTCTGGATGAATGGAAATTTAATGTAGAAAACTTTTTGGGTAATGAAGACCAAGCTATTGTTCCTAAAATCATAGGCTATAGTAATATTGTATATCCATTCAATATTCAAAGTCTAATTGATAACAATCAATTAGACCAAATTCCACCTGTGGATTCTTTGGTAAGAGTTATTGGTTACAAAGATTTGCTTAAAAATGCACCTAAGATTTCACAACTTCTAGATTTTGTTAACCAACATATAGACCAAAGACATATTATTTACACCGCATATCCAGGAATTAATGGCGCCGAACTTCTAAAAGCTCTGTTTGATAGTCTAGATGAAGGAAAGAATATTAAAACAAATTGTATCAATATTGACCCTTTATTTTCCGACCAAGATAAGTATAATTTAATGGAGGAATGGAATGCTAATGTAGGTAACAATTATGAACATCGAGTTTTAATCATCGGGTCTCCTTTGGTGGCTCGCCCTAAACAAACCGACCATTATCATATTTTGGATTTTAATCTTGGTGAAGCTTTTGAACAGATTAGTGAAATGTTCAAGAACGATAACTATGTTGATAATGCAACAGATTTATCAGTTCATTTACACTACAGCACCTATAAGGATTCTACAGGGGATGCTTTGTCTGTCAATGCTGATGTGGTTGACCAACTCTGTGAAGAAGTTAGCAAATCTTGGAAGGCAAAACAATACTACGCCGCCAATGGTTACAAAGTTGCCGATTCAAATGGTAAATTTTTAATTTATGAACCTGGTGCCAAATTCATTCGTTAAGTTTTTCAAATTAAATAGGGAATTTACTAGGTATAAAAATGGATATTAAAACGTATTTTGAACTAATTTAACTTCGAATTTTTATGTAGCAATTTTACTACATAAAAATTATTATTTTATTTAAAACATACTGGGTTATTGTTCAGGGACCTCCAACTTCGAAATTTCGAAGTTAACTTTTGAAATTTTAAATCCTGGATAATAAAATGATTTTATTATTCTTTTTATGTCTAGTCTTTTTCTAGACATAAAATTGCATCTTAAATCATGATTTGAACAAAATTATAGTGAAAAGTTTTTCTAGTTAAAATATAAGGTAAACTTTTCACTTTAATTTAAAATATACTGAACTATTATCTAGGAGCTTCCAACTTTCAAATTTTGACCAATTTTTAAATATCGTTCAAAAATCAAAAGTTACAAATTAAAATGAGTAATAATATTCTTTTATGTCTAGTCTTTTCCTAGACATAAAATTGCATTTTAAAAGACAATTCGCGACCAATTAAAGTGAAAAGTTTGTCTTATATTTTAACTATAAAAACTTTTCACTTTAAATTAAAATATACTGGGTTATTGTTCAGGAGGGTCCAACTTTCAACCCTTTATTTGAAATTTTAAGTTTTCAATATGGGTCTATACGTTTGATACCATGTTTAACCATCATTGGTTCTACATAATCTTCATAAAACTTACATGCTTTAGGGTATAGTTCCGTTTCCCATAGTTCGTAGTCAACCGGGAATTTTTGAACAAAAGCTTCTTGTGTATCAGTGCATACTACTACATAATGCATAAACTTTTTATTAGTTATAACACCGTAACCGGTCATTTGGTCATAATGACTATTAAAAACATGCTCATGGTATCCCGGTTCAAAAGTGTAACCTTTTTTCTTAGCTTCAACATAATCTATCAATTTTTGATACATTTTAGCCGGGGCTTTAATCTCTATACCTTCATGTTCATCAATTACACCGTCCAAACTGCCTCCAAATCTAAAATCTTTTTTCCATATGGAAACACCCATTTCTTTAATCGGTCTATTAATCATTCCGGAATACCAATCTCGAACCATCGGCTCTGTGACTTTCCCATGGAACATGTATTCATTACATTTAATTTTTTCTAAACCACATATTTTTCTAGCCTCAAATTCCTTATCAGATGCAAAGTTACTTCTTCCGACACAAGCCGAAATTTGCGACATAGTGATTCTTCCAATCCTTAGGTTTAGCCACTCTTCGCCTCCTTGGGGTCCAAAGGTGTCATAATATGTCTCTTTTTCATGAAAGCTAATTATGTCATTCTCTTTACATAGAGTTTCGTCGAATTTCATTTTGGTTTATTAACAATTGAAAAATTAAAATAATTATCAATTTTAATTTTAAACACATCTTTATAGATTAAAATGGCAAGTTTAACGGTAATTTTTGGTCCTATGTTTTCTGGTAAAACTACCAGATTGGTTCAAGAATTGACACGATTTGTTGATGTAACAAATCAAAGACAAGATACCAAATGTTTATTGATTAATCATGTTTTTGATGACCGAAATTTGGATGTAGGTATCTCTAGTCATGGTTCCTCATTCAAAGGCGTGAGTCCATTAATTGATATTGCAAGGGCTCAAAAATTAGAACTGGTTCGTGTAAGGGAATACGATGTTATTGGAATTGATGAAGCTCAGTTTTTTGAAGATTTAGAGATTGTATTGTTATGGGTTAAGCTGGGTAAAAATGTTATCATTTCTGGATTGATTTCCGATGCATTTTTGAAACCTTTCGGTAAAATCTATACACTTATTCCTATGGCGGATAACGTATACCAATGTCATTCCATTTGTTCGGAATGTCTCAAACAACACACCAAAATTATCACACCTGACTCTCTGAGTTCTATGAAGGCTGCATTCACGTTTAGATTGAGTGGTGGTAGCAATAATCAAATTGATGTAGGAGCATCCGATAAGTATATTCCTGTATGTCGTTATCATTACGACAAGTTAAATGTTTAAAATTTAAGTTATTTAAAATAAATTAAATTTATCTAAGTCTTCCCCATTTTGAATCATCAACTACTGGTTTAAAATCTTTTCTGGTATTCAATGGTTCTACTGAATCTCTCCAGCTACCAGTATCATTTGTGTAACCAGTAAAAACTTTATAATCAACATCGACTTCCTGTAGATTTCCATTATCATCCATCAACATCACCTTTCGATTTTGAGCCTTTTCAACATTCTTAGTGCTATTGAATTTCTTCTCTTCCATTTCACTAATCTGTTTATCTCTTTCGACTTTGGAGACGATAGACATTGGGTCGCGATTCTCTAGGAATTCATTATAGGAATCTAAAGCGATTTTACACCAGTTAAGGTCATTCTTCAGATTCTCTGGAGTATATGACCTCTTAATTTTGTATCTGAACATGACTTTTTCAACATCTCGAAGATTCAAATACAAGCGATAGATATGGGCAAATGGTATATTGAAAGAGCTCTTCAAAATGTGATTTAACTCTTTCAAAAGTTTATTATTCTCGTAATAACTATCCATTAGATTACTCTTATCGGATTTGGAATGAGAATTATACCAATTTTGAACCGCTTCTCTAGCCTTCTGCATTTTGACTCTTTCTTCAACTGTATATTTTTCAAGAAACAATTCCAAATTAATGGATTTATTTTTGATATTTTTATAGTTTTCAGTAAGATTCTTCACAGAATTATTGTAAACTTCTTCTCTAATCTTGACCATTTCTTGTAACTGAATATATGCGGGGTCATTTACATTGATACTATCATTGATAGATTTCTCTAGAAGTTTGAGCTTATTAATAAGCTCCTTTCTCTTGTATAGATTGTTAACGAATGGTTCATGAAGAGTGTTACAAAGTTCAAACAGTGAACCTAGATTATTCAGGTGTTCATCCATGCGCTTAATCTCCTTGGCTCTATCAGCTTTTTCTTGTGTTTCCTTCATGTGACATGTATCATAAACAATGTAGTTAGTTAACCAGAGTCCATAGGTAGGAACCGGGTCAATGTAGCACAAAGATGGATTATCAATATCACCTTTTGTATGGCAAGAGCCAGAGTGCCAAGCACACTGTGTTAGCTTGTTTCCATTTGGAGCTTTCAAATCTTTGAGGCTTTTGGCTATCCAACTTAACTCAGAGTCGTTCAGTTCTTCGACCGTTTTGTTGACGGTCATAACAGAGGTTTTACCCTTCTTATCAGTATTAGCCACTTTCAGAACGCGGAGCATTTTAAATTTTTGAAAACTTTAAATAAGATTTAAATTTGATTAATTTTTTAATCAAATTTCAGTTTTAAAATTCGTAATTTTTGAGATATTCAAACCAATTTTCTGTTTGAGATGTGTTGATGTATTTATTCCTTACCAAATGATTAGCCAAAACATGAACTAAAGTTTTTGTCACAATTTCGCGAAACTGACAATTGTGTAGGTATTCTACATTATGATTGATGTCTACAGCTTTGGGTTTTAATCCGTAATACAGAATTAAATGTTGTAATTCTGGTGTAGCAAAGTTCATCATCCAACCGGCTGGTATAGAATTGATTTTACTTTCATGAAATCCAGCTTTGAGATACGAACTAGTGATTAATCCTATACTAATAAACATTTCCTTGATATGTTTAATTTCTAAATCAGATAATAACTTCATATTCATCTCTTCTCCAGTCCAAGGATTAAAATGTTCCTTAATCGGGTATTCTGCAAGATTTAGGTTTTTAACATTATCATGAACATAATAGGTTCTCTTATCAAATCTAGCAGTATTCAAAAAATACATCACATCGTAACACGTTTTATTCATACCACGACAGTCGATAAAAATCACCGCTTCATCAAGAGTTTCAAAATTCTTTTCCTGATATAGTTCAAGTGCATTTTTATCATTGACTACCTCTAGAACATCACCTATTTCGTTATCATACTCTATGTTCGGAGGAATGATAGCATAAACCTTATCAACCACAGTAGATACTGATAGGTCGATTTTTCGGTTAAATCCGATGATAACATATGTAACCATTTTTCTTTTTAATTATATGAATAAGCAAAATAAAAATCAAATTTTTTCTTAAATTGATTTTAAATTGATTAATTCAATTTTCAAAAAAGAAAATGAAATGTGAGCGAATCATTTGGATTCGGCATGCAGAGAAACTTTATGACAACGAAAAAGGCCCAGATGGTTGTAGGCAACATGACCCCGGTTTGATTATGAATTTAAAACTTCATAAGAACATAGATTATCTAGTCAATAATCTAATAAAAAATTACGGAGTTCCTAATAAAATTATTTGTTCTCCTTTTTTGCGCACTCGACAAACCATGAATTTGATACTTGAAAAATTAAATAATAAAAACAATATAAATATAGAATATTCAAATAATATCGCAGAATACCTTGGCTATTGCAAGAGCAACAATAAACACGCAGATGTAGAATTAGAAACTAAACATATTATGAATATTCCGGTTTTAATAGGAGAAAGTATAGAAAGTTTAGACAGTAGAGTCGAAAGACATTTAAATGATGTCGAAAAACAATCCGGGACTATATGGGTAATTACACATGGAATTATAATTTCTAAAATTTTTAAATTGATTTCAGGTCAAAAATTAAATAGACCTGAACCGCTTGATTCTTTGGTATACACAAACGACCAACTTATAAATGTAAAATTATTTTAAATTTTCTCATGTAAATTTAAAATGCACAAGATTTTGGAAATCGCTTTCGGGGTAGCCCTGGGTATGATTGTATTTTTAGTCATAGCCTGGCTCATCGGCACCTGTGTTTACATTTGTTGTGGAAACACTAAGAGAATCGCTACAGTTAAGAAGGTAAAATATTATTCTAAAAATGAGGTAGAAGAGACTTTAGAACCTAAGGAGGAAATACCATCGGAACCAGAAAAAACTGAATAAGGTGTTTTAAACAAATATTCCATATTTTAAAATGTTTTCATATGAATATACAATATTAGCTGTTGTTTTTGGTCTTCTCTATTTTAGATATGGACACAAGAACCTAAAATTTGTAGTTTTGTTATGTGAAACAATATTTGAAAAACTTAAATCAGATAGGAAACTTACTATTGAAGAAATTAATCTTAATAATGCTCATGTAGTTAAATATGGTGATTTTATTGTTAATAGTATTAAGCTACACCATTATTATGATGTAAAATGCTTTGAGGATATTCCTAAATTTAATCAGGATAAGGAAAATCATAACTGTCTCATTAAGAAAGAAAATGAACTAAAAAGTGTAAATTTGAATCTAGAAAAATTTAAAGATTCTATATTGTATATACCTTTTAGACCATCAGATAGAAACTATAAAAATCTATATGTCTGTATTAAGAGAATTAGTTTTCAAGAATATTCAATCTATAGATATGATGATAATGAATATATTGATGTTAAAGAACTTATTGATAAATATGAAGAGTGGTTAACTACTCCTCAAGAACCGGAAGATTTGGCTGAGGCATATGATTAAATATTGTTTAAATTTTATATACTATTGTTGTATATAAAATTTTAAATTCTAAATTTACAAAAGTAACAGAGGAATACTTTTATTTTCCAAAATATTCATGTTCATATTCTCTATACCTTGTCCCTTGTAAGTGACACCTAAAATTTTACTATTGTGTTTAATCTTATATTTCTTTTCTTCAAGAAGTCCATTGAGAATATCAAGAATTTTTTCGTATGAGTTTTTCAAATCGCTCATATTTTCATCAATAAAAACAGCTATACCATCAGCCTTGTTACCGATTAAATTATGAAAATTTTTATTCATAACTCCAATCAAATGACTCTCTTGATAAAACTTAGTAAATTCGTGTTCTGTAAAACCGAAACACAAAATTACATCAGCAATATTGAGAGGCACATATTCCTCACATTTAAAGACTTCATTTGGTGTTTTAATTTTCATTTTAAGGTCATAAAATTGAGTAATATCTGGATTATTGGTAACGAACATAGATTGAGAATCAAATGTAGACTTTTTCAGTTCATTGAATAAATCTGTATCCATTACAAAACAGTTTTGTTTCAGCCAATCTGGCATAGTCAATTCGTCCCACATATCATGTTCATCTGGAGACATGGTCAAAATCCAAATGCTATAGCCCATGTCCATATAGCTAGCTAAATGTCTAGGAATATCATCTCGAACAAAATAGCCATTAGAAAACAGAGTATTCACCCCATCCACTATAAATATCTTCTGTTTCGTCGTCATTTTGTTCTTGTGGGAAAATATTTTTAAAGTATTCTCCAATTTTTTCATACAGATATTTGTAAATTCTTTTGTAGCGTGTATTTCTATTTGCAAAACTATTCTTAAAAGTGTTTTTATCGTTAATATGTTCTTCTTGAGAGTCATAGATATCTACCCAATAAGGAACTGAGATTAAATAAACACCAGCCTCGTCGCACAATTTTCTCTTGAGTCTGTCTCTATAGACTTGATTATAGAACTCTTCCTCTGTTTTGTGATACACAGATGGGAACTTATAATGTTGAACTCCGTTATATTCAACCGCTAAAGCATACTCTTCACAATAACAATCTAATTCCAGATTTTTACCTGTTTCGGGATTCCGCAAAAAATCGGGACGAATATTTCTTTCAATTTCGGATTCTAATATTTCTTGTAGCACTTCGTAGACTATATCTTCTCCCTTATTGAGAAGCTTATTTGTTTGAGCTTGTGGTTTTAAATTTACATCGGCTATTCTAATTAGCGAGTCAGAAATACTATCATATTGTTGATAATCATTTGGAATATCTTTGCCAAATAGACTCGGTGTAGTTAGCGGCTTGACTCCCACAAAATCATATTCATCGCGGCCTCCCCAAATTACCCAAAAGATAAATATAATCACCAGGGTTATTATTAGCCAGGTTGACCAGCTAAATAAACATAATATATTTATCATTTTATGTAAATTTTATTTACACAAAATTTATATTTTATGTAAATATAAATTTTTCGAAAAATTATTACAAAGTGATAATTCGCTTTTCTTTCTCAAATAAATCTTGAACATACTTACAGATATTTTGCTTAGACTTTTTAGAGAGAAAATATTTCACGATAAATTTCAAATCTTCAACGCTAAACTTATCAAGCTTTCTTATATTCTTGACTGCTTGTTCGGTGTATATTAAATAGTTTTCTAAGCTTTGGCGACTGAATAATAACTCTTTAGGTATATGGGTTTCTTCTATCTCTTCCGGTATATAATTACTCTTGAGAAGAATTTCAATCACATCAATCTTGTCCTCATAACTGTTACAGACTAAACCTTTGGTTCCAATTCTCTTATCAGTAGAATCTAAATTCAAATCTTTGGTATTAATGATCCGGAATTTCTTATCTGATAGCAGAGTTCCAATATGTTCATATTTTTCTTTGAACTCTCTAATAATTTGTTGTCTTTCCTTGTTAATTAAATTCTTGTAAGCTTGGCATTCATATGGGTATACGTCCCGCCATTCTCCCTCGGAAAATTTGTAGATTCGAATCTCGTCTCCCGAGTTGAGAAAATTTGAATTAACACTAAAAGCTGTGGTGTCTGTCTTATTAGCTTGATAGTCATGAATTAGAACTAGTTCTCCGTCCTCATTTTGACCTTGCATTTCGATGTTAACCTTTGGGCATTGATTTTCCTTACGAGTTCGACCACGACGTTCGGTGGAGGTTTCCAAATAGTTCTTAATATTTCGAATGTCAATATATGGTTCTTTCTTAACAAAAAAATAATTAGCAAATTTTTTATGAATGGCAGCGATTAGAGTATTAGGTTCGGTATTTAATAGACTTTCTTCTAGGGCCGCCATTCTATACTCAAAACTTAATTTATCATATAGAATAGAAAATGTTTCATAATCTTTACCGCTAGGATTTTCAAGACTTGCTAACTCTTTGATAATCTTTTCATCGTTATCAGACAGTTCCAGTATAAGCCTATCCAGGGTGTTTTTCTGAGTTCCAAACATAATATCTTTATACATAGTCAAATTTGCCAGACTACTGTCATTAATGTTATTATAGGTAGGTAGTTCCATCTGTGTAAAAATATTATTACCGTCCGTGTTAATAAATACTGTAAACCCGAAGCGATTTTTAATAGTGATTCGTTCCTTGATAATTAGATTAATGGCTCGATTAATAAACTTAGGTTTATACAAACTCATTACCGGGTCCGAATAGAGAGCCTTAATGTTAATGATATTGCGTTCATTAAACATAGATACAATATCATTTTTACATTCTTCTACGATACTATCCGCATACAAAATATCATAAGTAGAAAAATCAGTTTCCTCTTCATCTACAAAGGCATTCATATTAGATGGGTAACATGTATAGACACAGTTACCATAATCACATTCAGCACTTCCATCGATATCGGTGCTTCGAATGTTACGATTGTGGTGAAGAGTGCAGTCAAAAGCACACTGTTTCATAAATCGCATCATTCTTCTAATTTTAATGTCCTTCTTTTCGGAAAGCTTATATAGCTTAATATCTACAGATTCGATATCCGATTGATTTGGTATCGAAGCCAATTTGTAGACTTTAACATCCACTTTATTAGTATTCATTTTACTGAGAATGGTAGCATGTGAAGTGGCGCGCACAAAACGAGCTAGAGCTTGTAAAGTCCCGGAATTATGCCATCCAGCCATATTGAGATAACCACGTAAAACGTTGGCTACATTGATACCATCTCGAGAGGCTGGACTACTGATAATAATTTGACAATATTCACCATTAAAATTATCATCCGAGTTAAACATTTCCAAAAGTGATGTGCGCTCAGAATCGCTCATATCCGAACTTAAAATACCATATCTTAATTTCTTGTTAAAATTTTCCATCATAACTTTCTTATTATCTTTGTTAAATGTAAACACACTTCCGCTACGATTGTATTTTTCAAAACCATAATACTCCAGAAGCAAACCTAGAGCAATGGCGCCACCTCCAGTTACAATATCTGAATGACTAAAAGCATTACCTACAATTTCTCCTCTGGCTCTTCTAGCAGCTGCTTCTAATTCATTTTTGATGATGAAGTAATATTTGCAAGAAAAGGTGGCTAAGTCTTCCAGGACATCTTTACGTAGATGTTTAGTAAATTCATTGGTTAAAGAGTAAGAATTTCTTCCGGTCTTTTCTATGAACTTATTATCACTCTTTTTTTCTTTAAAATCTCCACCCACAGTGCCATCTGGAAATACTAAACAGGAAGCTTGTCTCTTCTGAGTATCAAAGGCTTCTTTCTCGTCGAATAAAGTTTTGATATAAGATTTGGATTGAAATTTACTCATCGGAAGGGGATATATTTTATCCTGAGACTCGAAAGTAATTGTAACGGTGTCGACATTTGGCTGTTCTGGTTTATCATTCTCCTTAGTAGCGCATACAAACGGGACTTCCTGCTCATCATCGGCAAAAGTTAATTTATATTCTGCGTCCATAAACTCTCCTTGAGGTTGGACAATTGCACCAGTCTCTAAAGCCCTCACATATGAAATTCTACCTCGAAAAAATGGTTCCATTTGGGATAAAGTTACTTTGTCGTAGTCCCACTTGAGCGGCATTTGCATTTCACTAGGAAGAATCAAATTCATTAACTTGGCTAGTTCAGAGACATCATTCAGCATGGGAGTAGCAGTGGCCAAAATGATTTTACTACGCTTGACTCTATGAAAGAAATCCCATAAAACTTCATAATCTTTTTTAGTGACTTTTGATTCATCTTCTACATCAGCTGGCTCCTTATTTTCCTTAAAGTTCTCTCGAATACTTCTATCTTCATTTAAATTATGAGCCTCGTCAACAAAGAAAATACACCCCGAATAGTTCTCTTCAATTAGTTCATCCGAAAAACCGTTTTGTCGAATCTGTTTGATAAAAGCACCATATGACATAATACTATACCACTTATGAATCTCTCGAGTCAGAGCATTTTTACGTACGCGTTCATCCAGATTAGGATTAGTAACCTTACTTGTTAGATAGTCTCCGGTGGTGCAATTAAAAGCGATTTGATTCTTAAATTCTTGAACTGTGGTGGAACCTTTTTCTAGAATATAAACATGTCTTATTTGAGAGGGGTTTTTCTTATAATATTCAGAAAGAGCCACCAAAGCGCAAGTTTTGCCAGTTCCCACACTTTGAATGTTAAGCATACGGTCCATCTGTCTCATATAGCGCAAAAAGGCTCGCTGGTGTTTATAAAGTCCTCCTTTTGGCGGCGGAGCTTCATAGGCCACAGCAGCATCTTCTAAAAATTCCTTTTTGGTTCCAATTTTACGTTGTATATTCGGGTCATCCTGTTTCGGATACACAACTATAAAATCTTCAAAATTATAGTTCATTTTAATTTTGCTCAAATTTTTATTTTAAGTAAAATTAAAAATGGCGAAAAAAACAGACCCACTTTTTGTGTTTATGATTATTTTAATCGTGGTATGTGTTGTAGGTATAATTCTGGTTATTATTTTCTATCTTCAATATAAGGATTTGGTCGACAATGAAAGTAAGCTATGTCTTATAGGCAGTTGCGCACACACAAGCGATAATTGTGGAAGTTTACCTTTTAAATTGGATGATAACGGGGTAGTAGTATGTAAGCCGCAAAGTATTTTTGCGAGCCAAATTCCAGCCACCAACACCGGAAGTTAATAGTTTTATAAAATTTAAGATTTTATAAAATTTAATTATGATTATAAAATGACAAGTAGTAATGTTTATTTTATAATTTGTTGCGTTTTAGCACTTCTTGCAACTATCATTTTTACGGTTCTTTCCGTAGTATTATATAAGAAGGAGCAAGCTCTAAAGAGTCCTTACTATTTCTGTGATTCGGATTGGGAATGTTGTAGAGACGAGGATGGATGTGATGCTAATTTAGGAAAAGATATTACCAAAGCCGCTCCATCAACATACAAAATGGCTGAGCGCTTTATTCCGGGAAGTCCTTATCATCAAAATTGTGTGTTACCAATTATTAATGCGATTAAAAACTATCAGGGTCCAGGGGCTCATGGTTTCGATTTTGGATATATTTATGATGCTGCCGGAACCGACCCCGGAAACAATCCATCCCCTTACTATCCAGGGTGTGGTGGACCTGGTTCTACATATTCGGGGACCAAAGCAGAATGCACAGACCCTACTCTTAATCCATATTATCCAATTATCGCGGGTTCTTGTCAATACTCATCTACCGATGCCCCTACTACTAATCCCGGTAGCGCTATACCAGGTAACGTTAATCCAGCATTTCTAGACTCTCATCCAAATGATGTAACAAAGGCTACTTTGAGCACTGGAACTGTAGGTGTAGCAGCCAGTAAAACATTAAATCCCGCTAATTGGAATTCAGCTACTCAAACTTTAGCATATATTGCAGGTTATCAGAATAATATTGGTGGTAGTTACTCAGCTAATAATTATACATGTCCATATAATATTCCTAACGGTGGTAACAGTGCTACATCTACAGTTAATAATAGTAAAAATAATGCATTGGGAACAATTTAAATTTTTAATTTATATTCTCAAATTGAGATTGTAAATTTGTTTTTGGAATTAATTAACTCCGAGGATGATTTTAGCCAAAGTAAACAGGAAATCGCCGGTCATGTTTCTCACACGGTCGGAAATATACTTGTTTCTTACATAGGCATCTCCCTTAGCGCTTTTGATG
>JACCDP011110657.1_pt1 | contig 24848 bp, 50 predicted proteins | sample 7445841 | NCBI WGS metagenome assembly JACCDP01 (sample SAMN15323441, study PRJNA562643) | freshwater metagenome | isolation source: river surface water | place: USA:Blue River Watershed | collected 2017-08-17
AACGCAAAAAGAACAAGACATCTACTAATATTTGTTTAAATAAACACACCCTAATTAAAAAAAAATCAATAAAATGAGGTATATGCAAGAACTGAGCCAATTTATACATCTTAGTTAAAACTTAATATTTTCTTTTTTAAATAAATGTGATATAATTTAAGTATGTTTGCAAAACTTAAAAATTACGTTACTGCCACTGTTATCTATTTTGTAGCTATTTTAATGAAGCTTTTATATAAACAAGAGTTAAAAGAACTTGAACAAAAAAGTAAAACTATTCGTTCAGAAAAGGCCAAACAAATTATAACCGAACTAAAATCGGAAATTGCCGCAATGTCGCCACAACAAAAAGTATTGGCTGATAAGGCTTTGTTATTACAAAACCAACTTTTATCGGTATTTACAAGTTATCTTAAAGAGATTCGGGGCCTTTCTGGACAAGACATGAATGAGATTGCATTTCTTTGGATTGAGACTACACAGGGACTCAACACAACAGTTCAGAGTGCCTTTGGTCATAAGAGCGAAAAACAAATTAAAGAACATATTTATGCATTAGAAACTGAGTTGAATTTGGCTGTAGCTACGAACCAAGAGATCATTGGTACTAAATCTAATGGTAGTAATGGCGGCTTTGGATATAATGGTCCTATTGGAGAAGCTTAAGTGAATCCATTCAAAGTTGGCGATTATATTGTTTTCAAAGTTAAAGAAGAAAGAGATTCCCATATTAGACAAGTTTTTGATACAAATGAAGATGATGTTTTTTATTTTGTTACTTCAGATAGTCAATATTCTAAGGTGCGACATCAAAATTCTTATACTAATTTTATTTTAGCATCTAAATCTAAAAATATCAAAAAAGTAAATAAATACTTAGGTGTCAAATAATGCACAATATAAACACTAGCGATGATCTGTGGCCCAAAAAGGGTGAAATTGTTCGATATTACATGAACGATACTCATCCTTTTTTTCCTTTTGAACCTAAACTAACCTGTGGTAAAGAATACGAAGTTGTGAATATTAGATTTATTCCTTGTGGCGATCAAATCGAAATTCGAGATGATAATTTGAGATTCCAATGGGTCTTTTTACATCAGTTTAAATTTATTGATGAAGGTAGTGTTTATAACGAGGAAGATAATTAATGAAATTGGGTAGGAACGAGCTTTTAAAAAGAGTCACCCCCATTAATCCTAATATCATTGACGCTGTTTCATATATATCAAAAAAAGGAATTGAGAAATTTTACTATTTAGTAAAATGTACGGATTGTGATTTTACCTATAAAGTGTATAATAAATTAAAAAAACGAAAAACTTGTCGATATTGTATATCTCGCAAAGAATTTATTGGAAAAAAATTTGGTCGATTGACTGTATTAAATATAGACCATATTGACAAAAAAAGACAGGCCATTTACTGGAATTGCTTATGTGATTGTGAAAATTATAAATCAGTTCCAACTTGTCGGTTGAATAATGGCGATACAAAAAGTTGCGGCTGTTTTAATCTTGAATGCTCATCGAAATTGAATAAAGGAAAGATTAGTCCTTACTATAAGCCAAATAATTATTCCGCTAAATATAAGGTTTTTTCAACTTACCGATGTGGTGCCTCAGATAGAGGTATAGTATTTGATTTATCTTTTGAAGATTTTGAGAAAATGATGGTAAAAAATTGCCATTATTGTAATAGCGAACCTAAAAAAATTAGCCAAAGTTCTCAAAGTCGATCTAAAATAAAGTATAATGGAATAGACCGAGTTGATTCACAAAAGGGGTATGCTGTTGAAAATTGTGTGCCATGCTGTTCAAGATGCAACAGTGCAAAATCGAACTCATCATTAGAAGAATTTGAAGCTTGGATAACTCAATTGATCGGATTCAGAAAATCATGCAAATAATAAATACCACTAAACTAGTAATGTGTGACATAGATGAAACTCTAGTATCGCCAACTAATTGGAATTATCCAAAGAAAAAACAAAGTTTTGTTAATATAGACGGTATTAGATTTTATATACATAAACGACATGTTACACTTTTAAAAGAATTTAAGGCTCGCGGCTTTACGATTATCTTGTGGTCGGCTGGTGGAAGTGAATGGGCAAAAACAATAGCAATTCAGTTAAAATTAGAACCAATTGTTGATTTTATAATGGATAAGCCGAATTGGTATATAGATGATAAGCCCTCGACCAAATTCATGGGCGAACAAATCTTTCTTGACCCAATGAATTTTAAAAAGGATATAAGATGAGGGTTGTTAAATTGCTCGGTATTGAGCATTTAGTGGATGTTATCATGTCTAAGCCTAGTCTAGTAGTTGACGATTTGCCATTGGATCAGCAGGGAATTAAGAGAGTGTTTAAATATTAATATGAATCGATTGATTAAAGTAATGACTTTAGAATTAATAGAAAAATATGAAGTTCAAAAAAGTCACTATTATAGATTTTTTAAAAAAGTCGAATATACATATCGCCATTTAGTAGGGTATGAATGGACAGACTCCAAAATCTATTACATTAACGTTGATTCTATTTGTGCTATTCTAAAACAAAAGGATTCATATGGCGTTGAATACCCATATATTCAGTTTTCTGATGGCAGGGGATTTGTAATTAAGCGAACTTTTGAAGAATTGGAGAATGATTTAAAATGTTTAGACATTCGAATCATTGATTTATGCAAAACTTAATTTTGGTTGCCCTTTTAGCCTGTAATCCTCCAATTATTGAAAATCGTACGGAATTTCCGTGGAATGATTATGACCAACAGCATTTAGATACGGCCAAAAAACGATGCGGCGAGATCTATAAAAATTCACCATGCGTTGTTAAATTTATCAAACGTACAGAAAGTGATTATTCTGTAATTTGTGGAAAAGGAAAAGAATAAATGAATACTTTAGATGCCTCTAATAACATAGAATTGACCCAATGTTTGAATTATGTAATGCAGCTAGAAACCGATCTACAAGAAAAAAGCAGAGAATTGACATATCAGATTATGTACAATGTCTTTACTATGATCATTGGCGCGGCTTTAGGATTAGCTATAGCGTATGCTTTCGGATGGCGACCAATTAAAAGGACCAAGTAAGTCCTATCTCGCTATTTCTACCTATTCTCAAGTTCACAGAGTCTATTCCTGCGACATTGTGACCACTTAATATCAATTTTTGTGTGGATGCCGATACTATTACTGTAGATAGAGCCCAAAATCCTTCTTTCGTCAGGGCTTCTTCGGCGTAACCTTCCAATTGTCGTTCCTTTTCCTTGACTGTCTGGTAAATCTGGAATTGTCGAACGGTTTGCTTAAGAACCTGCTGGCAAGTTTCTCTGGTATAATCATCAGTTCCGTATTGACAAAGTAAAGCCAGCAAATATTTGTCCATTATTTGACCCCCAGATATTTATTTACTCTTTCAATGTTTTCGTGTTTATAGCTAAACTCTACCTCATTCTCATACAAAGGATATCCTTTATGACCATAACTATCACCAATATCAACTCTAAATAATATTTCATCTACTACAGTAATTGTTCCAATTTTTCCTTCTAAATGTTCTCTCCAAGGACTATTGCCTAGTATTCTAACTTTATCGCCTTTTTTAAACTTCATTGCTTAAATTCCACTAATCCAGATTCTTCCACGTTTACGGCGAAGTCCCAGCGTAAATTAAATCTACCATTTTGAACCAATTCTGCGGGAGGACTTGCAAAAGGGGCCGATATTTGAAAGCTTTTCTTGGCAGTTAGGTCAAAAGGCTCTATACCACAAATTCCAACATAGTCTAGAGCGATAATTTCGCCCTTTTCATCCAAAGTAATGGCTAATTTAGTGATTTTAAGTCCCACAGTGAGCGCACCGTACTTCTTTTCGTTAGATTTGACCTGTTTTATGGCTTTTCGGATAAGTGGGCGCCAATTTTCGACTACTTTGTCTTTAATTCTGTTATAATAACTGAAATATTTAAATTCCTGAGTGTTAAGAATGGTCATTGGTCCTATTGTGGCACCAACAATGAAGTCATCTGAGGCCGAGACTCCCTTTCCTGTTGTAGTCGCAAATCCGGGACCTTTGGTTAAGATACTTGTTGATTTAGATTCTAAAAAATTTCCAGTATTTTTAGCTCTTGTATTCTTATCCGTAGCGTTATCTTTGTCAGAAAGATATATTTTCTCTAAAGTTTCTGGGTTTTTGTCGAATTTCTTGTTAGTTCGGACTATTTGATCCTGTTTTTGGTTCTTCAGGCGACGATAAATCTCATTTTTAAGTTGTTTTTCAGTAATTCCATTCACTTTGATGAATTTTTCTATCTCTGGATGTCGCTTTGGCTTAATAATGAACATCGGAAGGCTTGCCAAACAGTGAATAAAGGTGGAAAGTACTAAATTTCTCATTTTATTCCTAGAAACTTGTTTACTTTCTGGATGTTTATGTATCTTTTGTCCAACGTCAATAGACTTTCTCTGGAAAGTCCCGCATTATTTTTCAGTTCATCAGTTTTTGACATCCAATAATAGTATTCATCGCTAAAGTATTTACTTTTTCTTTTATAACCTCGAATATAGTAATAACCGGCCCACCAAGGGCCGACTTCCCATTTAACGTAATCCCCACGTTTAAATTTTCGCTTTTTTCTTTTTGCCAAGTCTGACAAGCTCCTTATCCATCCCTTTTGGGAAGTTTGGTAATTCTAAGCAGTCGCCAGAAATGGATTCATATCGCTCTTTACCATTAAACGACAAAAGATCATATTTATACCCATCCTGTGTATTGTATACTTGAATAATGTTATATGGTTTCTCAGAACCTTTAAAAACAACAGCTTGTCCTAGTTTAAATTTCATTTAACTCCTAAATAGTCATTGACTTTTTTGATATTTAACTCTTTATATGCGAATTTTAAAACGAATTCAGGGGCTTTTGTATTACTATTTCTACCGGGATATCGATAAGAAACTAATCCATCCTTAATTTCTAAAACTTGTTTAGGAATATTATTGTACTCATGTGCAATGGTGCCTAATTCTGGATTTATGTGAATTACCCAATCTCCCACCTTAAATTTACTCATTTATTTAATTATACCATAGATTACTATAAAATAATATGCTATAATTATATTAGTGGAATTAATTTTTATAGGAATTGCATTAATTGTCTTTGGTTTAACATTAAAAAAGGTCCTGAGTTACCCCGGTAATGGGGAGCCTGTTACATCAATTAAAAATTGCAATAAAGGCCATAGTTGGGAAGAAATTGATGTCGGTAATGACTTAGTTACTTTAAAATGTAAAGTTTGTAAAAAAAGCTTAGGACAAATATTAAATGACTATTGATTGTTTATATTATCTTAAATCTGGGGACAAGATTCAATATGTTGATATGTATGGAAATTTAAGAACATTAATATATATTCGAAATACTGGGTTAGTTATGGCTTTAAAAGATAAACAATATTCATTACAACAGTTATTTTTAGATGAATTTAATAAAATGGTACATGTTCCTTTAAATATTTGGATATATACTGGAATTGTACCTAGAAAGGTTTAATGGCTAAAGTTAGAATTATTAAAAATAAAGCTCAAGTAATATATAGTTGGCTAACCCCATTTATTTTGTCTTTAATTTTAAATGGAGTTCTTTTATATAAAATATTTGGGAAAAAGATTATTTCAATCCTAAAAATTTACTTACAGTAAGCATACGTTGCATTAAATCACCAAATGTATCAGCCGCTTCATTATCATCTAATGATCTTGACCAAGGATTGGCTTCGGCACTACTAGCTACAATTCCATCTGTATTAATAATAGAACCATTAGATAAATCTTCAATTTGAGTAACTCCGCGAATATATATAGTTCCGCCAGTTAATGTGGAATCTAAAAATAATTTTCCAGAGGACATGTCAATTGACACATTTCCGCCGCCTGAATAATTTTGTAATCCTAATCCACCGCACCAATCGCGAATGGCTAAAGAATTATTGCTTCCACCAATATCAATTATAGGATATCCGCCAGAAACATAAGCATAGCAATTCCATATCATGGCTTGTGACGACCCTCCTAAAGTAATAGTTCCAGAAATTCCACATTGATCAATTAGACCATTAAAATAATCTAAATCGTCAACAATGCAATTTCTTAAAATATTACCATTATCTAAAGTTCCTAAAATATAAAGATTTCGAAATTCGCAATTTGTAACATCAGCATTGGCTTCAATTGTAACTACAGTACTAACCTGACTATCGCCAATAAAAACATATCCATTGACTGATGTTGGCGATTGAATTGTAATATTTGACATTAAATATATTTTTTTTAATCCCCGTATATTTGCAATTTCTATAGCATCTTCAATATTATTAACAGCAGTTTGGCGAGTTCCAATAATTCCATTATTAGCCGTTTTTCCAGTAGGAGTTAATTCGTAGCCATTTGTTATATGAATTGCTACTCCCCCATCAAAAGCCGACAATTCTAAAAATCGAGGATCAACAAAGCCTGTAGTATTATTAGTACCTATTGAAACTGAATTTTTAACTTCAACATCTCGAATATTAGTATTTCCATTAACAATATCTACGGAATATAGACCATTTTCAAATTGAAAAGTATAATAATCACTATTAATTTCGACAATTCTTGGCGTAGATGCTGTAGGAGGGGTATTAGTATATAATATTGGATATGGAATTGCATCTTCATTATCAGATCTATCTCGTAAAAGTTCCCATAATCTATCTACAGTTAGTTGGTATTTGGTTCCACTTAATAGAGTTAATTCGGATTGAGAGCATGTTATCAATCCTGTTGTCCAATTTACATCGATTGACATATTTATTCCGAAGTAGAGCCATTATTAAATCGATTAGATAATAATAGATTGTATTTTTGATTCAATTGAGACACTTGAAAAACTAATTGGGCTACTGTTTTTTCTAAAACTATAATTTTTTCGGTTAATTCAACTTTAGTTTTATTTGCAGTATCAACTGCAGCTTTACTATTTCTTGTTGCTAATTCTTGATTTGCTTGAATCACTTCTTTAATATCGTCAGCCATTATTACCTCTATTATTCATCACTAACCATTACAGTTGTTGTACTATAACCTATGCCAGAAATGATACTACCAGTTAAAGTCCCTTCTTTATAAAAAGGAGAAGATGTTGATTTTCTTGCCCATCCCACTACTGGTTGATCTGAACCGTATACTCTACTGGTAGATAAATTCCCATTAGAATCAGTTAATCCATATAATGCTACAAATGTTGCTTTAATTGTTCCTGTGGCTGGAGTTGTTGGAGATCCTGATACTGTATAACTATAACTATTATTATCTATTTTAGTAATTAATTTAACGCCATTATATTCTGGTTGATCTGCTGCGTCAATTTGAATATAATCATTAGTCGCCATACCGTGGGAAGTATGCGAAACTGTAGCTGTCGAACCTGATCGAGTTATAGTAACAGTTGTATCATAAGGAAATGGTCCGGTTCCATTTGATGCCTTTAATAGAACTCTTGCATTTTGAATTGCGGTTCCTGTTGTAGTAACAGCGGTAACTTCAACTGTAACGGCCCCAGATAGAACAGTTACTACAGCACCGGCTGTTCTAATACTAGGAGTATTATAACCAGCGGCGACATTTATTGTTAAATTTCCAGAACCAACATTAACATATATTGCCTCATTGCCTGTGGAACCATCCGATACTGCATAACCAGTTAAAAAATTTTCCCAATCCATAGTGCCACTACCTAAAGACGTTAATTCTATAGCATGTTTGGTTCCCGTTGAATTAAATGTGCAATTAGAAATCGTATTTAAAGTATTTGTAGTAATTGCTTTAGTTGAATCATTTGTTCCAAAAATAATTGAATCTGTCATTGTTGTTGAATCAAGTGTTATTAAATTACAATTTCGAAAAGTTGTTCCATCTATTACTCCATTTGATTTAAAACTAAAGGTTCCTAAATCTGTAAAAGTGCAGTTGGTTATATTAACAGTAGCATTATCGGTAGTAATAAAATTACCTTTAGATACTGTTCCTAATGATTGAATTTGTATATTTGTCCAATCGACTCGACTAGATGCATTTCGAATTTCAAAAGCATTAAATGATGAACTGACTTTTTTTGTATTTTGTATAAAAATAACACGATTTGAATCTCGAAAATCTACTGAAGTTCCAGAAGAACCCATTAAAAATAAACCTTGTTGATAATAAGAACCATCTCGTTTAATTAAAAGGCCCCATCTTCGAGTTGAGTTATTATCATATGATGCTGCTCCGTCAAATGTGGCGTATCCATTCGCTAAATCGCCATTTGTGATTTGAAGTTCTCTACCAAATCTAAATGCATCTATACCAAGTGGCTGTCCTTTTGATGGGCCGCCTGATGGTACATCGGCTTGGGCACCAAAATAAGATGTTGTTGAAGTGGGCGATCCTGTAGTTGCGTCAGCAGTTAATGTCGGATCGACAACAGCACATAACCAACCGCCATATGTCAAAGTATCGCTTCCTCCAACATAAAATTGTTTATAAGCAGCACTTCCAGATCCAACTAAAACTTGAAGACCTCCTCCAGATTCAGTATCAAGTGAATTGGGTGCCCAATAATACACCCACATAAATACTGCTTCACCTGAAGTAATAGTTTGACTTCCTGCGTTATATATCATGCCTTTAGTGGCACTACTCCAGCCAGCCTTTGAAATACAATTTGATCCTTGGATAAAAAAGTCTGTTTCAGGTGCAACAAGACCACTGGCTCCGCCGCCAAGTGCAGTCCAGTTTGTAGTAGAAGCCATATCCAACAATATATCAGTTAAATCAGTTGCGTATGTTGGTGCTGACATTTAATTTTTAGTATTAAGTATCAACTGTTCTGATAGCTGTAACACTTCCTCCGGTTGAACCTAATGTACCAGTTGAAATATATTCTTTAATAGGCGATCCTCCGCCATCTCTTACTTTAACAACAAGTTGTCTTGGTGAAGAATATACGCCAGTAAATGCAGCACTGCCACCAGATGCTAAAAGATCTATGTAACTAATAAATAAATTATTACCTATACTAGCATTATCTCCCGAAAAATCGGTCGATGCTATTGTAAATACTGAGCCTGTGTAACTAGAATATGTTATACGTCTAGAAAGACCACTATTTGTATAAACTCGCAATGTTCCTGAAGTGGGCGTATCTGTAGGAATAGAGGCGTTAACTGTAATAGAAGTTACCGCTGCGCCAGTAAGTGCAGTTGTTGCAATTGTGAATTGATTATAGTCAATTTCGGGATTTCCATCAGAATCTACAGCAGAACCATCCCAAGGCCCGACAAGTACGCGATCTTCGCCACTTATTAAACCAGATACAGTAAATGTTACGTTGTTAGGCGGGTTAACAGCAGCATTGTCTAAATCAAATAAAGTATCTGAAGCTGCCAAATCGGCATATTCAACACCATATCCGTAAGCGCCGATTAGAGCCGATCCAGTAGAAACTCCGCAAAATGGAGTATAAATTGCGCGTTCTGTCGCGGTTCCTGAAGCCGTTGCTGTTGCACTTGAACCGCCTCCGGTAATTAATTGGCCGTTAGTTGGGGCAACACCAGTTAATAATTGAATCCACATTTTAGTTGCAGAAGATGCTGCTACGTTATCAATAGCTAACATTTGTCCAGTTCCACCAGACCAAGAAACGGCTTCAAATGCATTAAATGTTCCAGAATTTGTTCCAGATAACGCGATTTGATGAGTAATACCTCTAAATAATTCTCCATTTAAACCATAAAGGGTTGATCCTGAAGAATCTCTGGTGAGATATTTCATTCGTTCATATAATTGGTTAATCGAATAAATATCTTTATTCCATTCAGAATAGAAATATTCATCCGATCCGTCATTATCGACATCAATATTAGCGTAGCCTTCAGTAGAATTAGTAATAGTTGTCCATCCAGCAACAGTTCCTGAAGCTGTTTGGTTATTTAAGTCTGTTGTATCAGACAAGGCTAATACGTTGTTACCTCGTGCCGTTCCATTAATTTTAAATTCAGAGTAGGTATTTCCGTAAGTTCTCGAAGTGCCAATCAATCTTCTTCCATCAATATCCGCACTAGCAGTTCTTGTCTTAATCATAAAACGATGCGATATACCTTGAGTAGAGTCATCATTAAGACCTCCCCCGCCAAAGTTCCACCAATCATCAGATAACACTACCCCGTTTTGAATAATTTGAATTTGTACAGAGGCATTGCCGAAGTTAACAATGCCATCGTAAATCTCAGCGCCGCCCGACTGAATTATAGATCCATCATATAAATGTTCTGATGCATTATCATCAATATTGTAACTTCCAAGAAGTGTTATGATGTTATCTGTAGATCGATTTGATGGATTGGTGTTTATGATATCAACTTCATCATTGCCGGTGTATTCGGCATCATCGGCCAAACTTTGTAACCATCTATGTAATTCAATTACAGTGGCATAACTTGGCGAAGCTCCGCCATGGTCATCACCTATGTATCTTATATTTCCTGTTTGTCGGTCTACCGACCAGTCTGCTGCCACAATTGTCATTTTCTATATCTCCTTAAGTATAAGTTAAACTTGCTCTATCATTCCAAATATTATCATAATTTGAATTACCATCAGCCCATAAAGTTGTAGTAATAGTTCCAGAAATTGTTATTCTTTGAATTTGCCATACAGCCGAAGCATTAGAAGATGCAATAGCGGCCTTACCTAAATATATTAAATTTTTACTAACTTCATCTACTCTGGTAGTTAAAGTTGGATCATATGCTGTAACATCGTCGGTCAATCTATCTAAATCTCTAACATCTAAATCCACAGCGCTAACAATAGAATCGATACTTCCGTCGCTATTAACCTTTAATTGCCTTGAAGGTATAAGCGAATCTGCGATTTTACTAACAACATCTCCCGGATTTTGCGTTTTAATTGGAAGACTTGAGTTATAATCTGTCATATTATATATACCCTAATAATATTTGTTTGAATTAAGATACTCCTTGATAAATTAATGTAGCATTAAACTCAGAGCTGGACGTGCTGTTATTAAGTACTTGTATTTCAAGAAGATCTCCAGAAAAAACCTTTAGATCATTTAATGATATTTCTTCATTATAATTACCCCAAGTTGTTCTTATTTTTATTAATTCATTACTGTTTAAAAATACGGTGTATTTTCCTAAATTATCGCCGCTGACTAAAATTGATTTTAGCTTTTGATCGCCTATAAATGTTTTTGATAATATTGTTGCAGTATCGTTAATTGCGACTGTATCTGAATCATAATTGGATACTATATCAGGGCCGTTAATTTCAACACTTAAAGCACCATCGGGATTAATCGATACTAAATTTGTACCATCACCAATAGCAACAGAATCATCCGATTGATCCAAATCTACAGCAAGTTCGCCAATTACTGCGGTTACTTCAGCATCAACCCTTATTCTATTTTCAGTTTCGTCCCAAACAGATTTAAATATCTGCCCCGGCGAATACGGCTTTTCATCTAAATCAACAGACATAAAGGAGTATTATTCTCCCAACTCTTGTTTTAATTTATTATCTACTTCGTCCCGAGCTTTTTGGATTCGATCCTTTCGCCATTGTGCTGTACAATCGGGACACCGAGTTCCATGCCAAAGGCGCCCAGTCTCATCAACATATTTCCTTCGTTTTTTAGTTGTATCACCGTTACAAGTTGCCTTATGGAAAAGTTTAAAAATTTTAACTATATCCTTTTGACAACTAGAACATTTATCAATTGGGTGTTGAGTATGGTCAGAATTATTAGACATAAGGATCTAATAATATTTGTTTAAAATTGTGTTTTTGGCCGGGAAGCTGGCCGATTTATTGGTCAGCTTGATTGTTTTTTGGTATTACCGCAAGTTTTACAGATAGTTTCGGGGGGTTTAGTGCCTGCACCCTCATAAACAATCCATTCATGGCTACACCCAATGGGGGTTAAATTTTTGTTTTCCTTGGGGATTTCAGAATCAACTTTTATGACTCCCGGAGTTTCCGTAGGGGAAACGTATTTTAAACCATCCCCAGTTATTAAAACATGACCTTCGCCAAAAATCATTGCGTCATTAGTTGATTGTTCGGGAAATGGCGATTTTTCTGACTTTTTAAATATAACTTCATCCAAATGTTCTTCCCATTTCTTTCCATCTAAAATAGCAGAATCTTTATCTAAATCATCATCACCTATTTGATAAAATAACAATCCCGCCCTTTCGCAATCAGTTTCAAATACGTGTTTAAAGAACCACTCTCTTTTTTCTCGAATTCGTGACTCTGTTGCGCTATCTTCCTTAGTTTGGGCCTTGGATATAGCTCGATTAAACGCATTGGCTACTTCTACACAAAATAAACAAATTTGACTACCCGTCCTTTCTGAATTATTTTAAAGAAACACACTTTAATTATTTCCTTCTTTTTTTCTTAAACTTCGGAGTTTTAAGGAATTTTTGAAGCTCTTGGTGGTCAATCATAACATCGCCAAACTCCAAGGCATAACTGAGCTTGTTGTACAGGAACTCTTGGAACTTCAAGGAATCTGGGTTAATGATGACCTCAGCAAGAAGATTTAAATCCTTCTCGGTAGGTTTAGTAATGGTCCAAGCTTTTGGAAATTGCCTAGGTTTTACTTTCCTTGACTGCCTATCCGCTAGTTTGTTGGCGTTACTACAATATGAACACCTTCGATTCTCGCTACTGGTTTGAGTATCACAGTTACATTTATTCATTTAATACTATTGTAACACACTTTTAAGTAAAAGGTCAAATTTTTTTTATTACTCTCTGTAGCCCGAAGGCAGCACACACCAAACAATAGTCCAGCCAAGATCACTACCTTGGGGAAAAGGCTGGCTGGGGAGGGAAAGGAGGAGGGAGTTTAATTGTGAATTGTGATCCTATATTCAATTATAGCAAACTTTGTATTCAATTGCAAGTACTATTATATAAATATTTAAGCATTTAATGGGCCTCAGAGGCTCTACACAAGGATTTAACACACCACTTTGACCCTAGGGCTCCATTATGAAGATTTTAATGTAGTGTAGAAGAACTTGACATCTGTCTAAAAGTTTGATATAATCATATTATGCCTCGAATTATTCGTGCATCATACAAAGCAAGAACAAAAAGCCAGAAACGTATTAAAAGAGCATCACGTAAGTCTCGTTTAAGGGCAAAATTTAGCAAACCTTCTAAATATATCGAGAATTTTCAAGAGTATTTAAATGACAAGGGTTATAATTCTGAAATGTGGTTTATGTATTACCTATACAGGGAACCCACTATAATGGACCCTGAACGCAATAAACCCCTTTTAAATAAGAAATATTATGTAGATATTATATTTGAACCAATAAAAGTAATTATTGAAGTTGACGGTGGTTATCACCAAACCCGAAAACAGAGGAATTTAGACACCCTGCGCGATACAGAACTTAAAAGTCTTGGTTATATGGTCTATCGAATAGAACACAGAGACAATAAAAAAGCAAAGGAAGTTATCCAAATATTAAGAGATTTATGCTGGGAATATAAGAAGAATCAAACAAATATTAGTACAGAGACTAGTTTAAATAACTAGTTAGCCAAAATCCACCTATTGACCCTTCGAGGTTTGGCGGTGGGAGGAACTTTCCAGAGTCGAGTAACATCTGGCTGGAAGGTGGGTAGATTGGTCCCTAAAGTTCTGGGTAAGCAGTCCCAGCTAAGCTTAAAGTAACTAGCTTAGAGTCCTTGGAGATCCCTTGGATAGACGAGTACATCCAGTCAGGATGGAATAGTAGCCGCAGCTTCTTAGCCCGGACTATTCATTCTAAATCTTAATAATCCTTCTATCAGGAGGATTAATTAGGATAGCTGTATCTAAATTTTACTAGCCAGTAGATTCAAATATAATTTAATACTGTAGTCGCGAAACACACTTTAGTGGAACCTGTTAGGAATATGGATGGATATATACCAATCCCACCACTCACCCAATGGTCCCATCAGGGTGGCTTGATTATTGCAAGTACTTCGGACTGTATAACTAATTTACATGTCAATAAGTTTGACAGCTATAGCTTTTATAGACTTACAAAGATTTGACTAAAAGTTAGGCAATCGATAGTAAAATAAGTAGCTGAAAATATTGAATGACCAATTTGGCATGACAATTGCTACTGTTATAGTATGACTCTTGACTGGAAGGATAGTCTATGGGTAAATGCCTTAACGCAATATTTACATAGTATAGGGATATTGTAGAAATGTGAAAATTCATTCCAACCAATCCTCATTCACTCTTAATTGACTTATAAGCAATGATCTTAAAGCCTTAACTAATTCCTATTAAATCTTATAAATACTGTTGTAACCAATCCTAGGTCGAAAATCACCGCAACCAATCCGATCTATATATAACTTGAGTCTAGTTGTACCCAAAACAGTCTTAATATAACAAAAATTAAATCTTAATTGTTTATTTATTTAAGTTTTTAGAGTATTGTACGAATAGTGAGTTATGCGAACCAAAACAGAAAATGACCTGAATGAACTTTTGGACCTAGTTATAGTAACAATTTTTTTAGTTGGTCTAATGGTTGTTTAATTAAATAGAAAAAAGGGGATCATATGAAACAAAAACAAAGCTGGAAAATTGGTGCTCTTGTAAAAGTGGGGTTTTTGACCCTTGAGGTAGTAGAATGGAAAGGCAATTTTTGGTTGTTAAAGTCTCCCAAAAGCGGCCAACTCTATAGCTTTGAACCATATCAGGGGCTTAACAAAGTAGTCGCAAATGAAGGAAATGTATTTTAACATGAAAATTTCAATTGTGTTTTTGGTTCTTTTTACAGCATGTTCCGACAATAAAATTATAGAGGGAATGAATGATATACCTCATGGTTATTGTATAAAAGACAACCAAACTACGACACTAGATTTATTAGACGCAAAAGAAAATACTCCCAATTTGCCAGACACTCTTGTTATTTCTCCCGGATTGTATAAAGTCTATGGTAAAGAAGTCAATTTAAGCGAAGGACTGTGTCGAATTATATTCCCACAGCATTCTAATCAACAAAGAATAGTCTATGATAGTGACGTAAAAGGTCTATTAAGCTCTATAGCTTGGGTAGTTTCGCATGGGACAAAAGATTCTTTCCGGCCTATTGACGCATGGGAAAAAAAGGCTAAAGCAGAGAAACTCTCAATAACTTGTGGTGAAATTGTAACGCTGGCCGCAAAAATATTGGCTGATTTTGGTATTCAGTCGCGACTAGTAACGACTCTGACACTTGACCAATGGAATACCTACGACAACGGTCACACTCTTTTGGAAGTCAAACTAGACAATGTATGGCAATTATATGATCTTGACCATAACGCAAAATTAACTAATTTAAATAACAATCCTTTGACTATTCTTTCATTCGCGGACCATGTAAAAGACAATAGCTATAAAATCGATCTAATTGCCACCGACTCAATTGTGGACGTTTCTGGTTTTAAATCTAAAAAAGGCTACGACTACGTGTTCATGTCCGAGCAAGTTGCCCTTGAAACTTCTGTGTGGTATAAAAGAATGATTCAAGTTGTTATGGTTCAAGACTCCACTGGAATATGGTTTTTTGATAAAGAAAATAGGTCCAGAATTGAAAGTTATTCCTCAAGTTATAGATATATGGAAAAATCAGAATTTATAGAAAAATTTTACAAATAAAGCTAAAGTATTTAAATAAACTCCCGAAAGGTATTATATGAAACAAGAAACAAAAGAAATAACCGAAAAAGTAAAAAAAATTTTAGCAAACTTTGACCTGTCACCACAAAATGTGTTTTACTTCGACTTAGTTAATGAAGGGGTATGCGCGAGGGAGTTTGGGATGAATTGGCGTCACGTCGAGGCATTGCTCGAAGAAAGAATTGAAGATAAAGGATTGGAGTGCTAATGTTAACATTTTTATTTATTGTATTTGCAATTGGTTTTATTCTTTATATGATGGGGGTGTCAAATTGTTAACTCGTGAAAAAGTCGAAAATATCGAGCGACTTCTTAAACTATCTAAGATCGATATATTAAAAAAAGAGCAGGAGTTTAGCGCCGATGGATTGGATATAATAGCAACTCTGTCTATGCCAAACAAAGCCACTATTAAAGCAAGGTATAGTACAATGATAGCACAATACGAAGTTACTGGGGACATTTGGAGTCAATTTAGAGATAACTAAACTTGCTTTTCAAAACTAAGTATGGTACAATTTAAAAAGACTCAATACTTTGAAGGTCCGAGTATTTTAGCGAGATCTTAATAATTCTATATAGGTTAAATTTTTTTTTGTATTCCCTTGCAGAATAGACAAAAAACACTATCCACAGTTTACCTTGTATATAATACAAATGAGAACGCAAAGGCTATTCGCTTTGCTATACATTATATAACAATAATTGTATCATACTTTTGGCTCTTAGTGGTAGCTTTTTAAATAAAAAAATGATATAATTATATTAATGTGTAAAAAAGGTATTTATATTGTACGTTTCGTTAATGGTTGTAAAATCGGCATTTCTAATGATTGTGAAAAAAGAATTTCAAGTTATACCTCTCCTTGGTGTCAAGATATTAGACAGGCCGAATATTTACCTTGCCAATATCCTAGAATAATAGAAATGCAGCTACTTAACGCATTTAAAAGATCACGTAAAGGCGAATTTATATACGGCGATAGATATGAAGAAATTAAGGTTATTATAACAAATAACAGGTATTCTACACCTCCCTATATGATGTTCGACAAATACTTTACCAAACTTGACTGGGTTACATTAAACATTGACTAGGCGTCAATAGGTTTTTAAAAAAAATATTTATATAAACTCTATTGACTTTGTTTACCTATTCCAGTATAATTCATTCCCATGGAAGCATTAAACCTAATAACAATTGTCACTTCTTTACTTCTTTTTTACACAAATTTGTTTAAAAGTTAATTTAAGTATTTCTACAGTTATCCGAAAGGTACTATATGAGACAGAACAAACTAGAAAAAATAAAAGAGTTGCAGAGAGAAATTGACAACTTAGTCGAAACTAAGCGAGCTATCAATAACACAATTGAGAGTTTACAAGCTGAATTGACAAGCCTTGCTGACAGCCCTATAATTTTTCTTGAATTTGTTAAACCTGAAATTGTCAAGGTAGAAGAAACTGAAATATTAGAATTTAGAAAGGCTGCTTAACATGAAAGATTTTGATAAAAAACTTAACAAACTAAAATTAGACGCGAAACTTCTAGGCTTAACTGAATTAGAAACTGAAAATATTATAAAAGAATTTATTAAAGTTTTAAAAAAAGGGGACGATATATAAAAATGAACGAAATAATTGACACAGAATTTGACGAAATTGACCTTAACGAAATAATGAGTGAATTGGGAGCATAAACATATGTTTTATTTAGGAAAAAGACTGCAAATGAAGTTTATTAAGACACAAAACACTTGGAAGTCACCTAATGTGACTCTAAACATGAATGATTTAACCGCTTATTCCTATAAATGGTGGCTATTTTTAACCAAGATCGGCGATAAAGTAGTATTCAATAACTATAGCTATTCTGTCACAACCTCTAAACATCAGTCTAAAGTACTGGGTATTCTTGACCATACAGGTATTAAAATTGATCTTTTTATCGAGGCGCCTAAAGGACTTCAAGATCTTGACAGAGCCAAAAGTCACTATCAAGACTTAATCCAGAATTTAACCACAGATATGTTAACCAAGAGACTTAGACAAGCGACTAAAGAAAGAAATTTAGTGACTATCGAAGAACACAAAGCTAAAATAGTTGAAATCGAAAAGCTAATGAAAGTGCAAGGGTAAACTATGCTAAATGCTAATCAATTAAAAAAACTGACAACAGAATTTAACGACTATAAGCAACATTGCGAAGAAAATGGACTTAATCCAGAACAAATTTTAGTCAATTCCCAAGAGTTTGTGCCTCATATATATGCCGTGGCTAAATTTTATCTCTGGGAAGTTGAACAACTTGAACAAAAGAAATTTGAAGAAGGGAAATTTTAAAATGATAAAGGAATACTGGAATAAAAAAGTTATCAAAGAAACTCTTGAAACATTTGACAATACTGAATATTCTTTGGACTTTGGTGACGGGTATTTAAATATAAGTCGCAAGGATGGTATTCATATGGAAGTTTATCCTTGTTATTGTGACACTAAGCTAAGCACTGAAATGGTTACGGCACGTTACACTGTGGATGGAGAAGAAAAAGACTTAGATATAGAACTACCTAATGACTCTCCAGAACTTTTATACTATGTTAAAAAGATTCTCGGGAAGTCTAAAAGAAAGAAAATTTTAAAATGAAAAAACTAATTGTGTCACTTCTAGTTATCGCATTGCTTATGGTCTACTTTGCAACACTTTGCATTACTCTAGTAGTCTTTCCACTAAAGGTTTTTATATTCCCAGAGAGCACAATTTTTAGTCAGTATATAGCTTGGCTAATTTGTGTTGCAATTATGATAAGAGAGTTTAATAGCCAACCAATGCTAAATTTAATTTTGAGGCTTGCCAAATGAAAAACTATACCTTTAGAGATTTTCTAATGGAAAAATACGAGGACTCCTTTCGCCAAGGCATGAGGCAAGCTAATGAGGATGGCGCTCGCTATCACGATATTGAATATTGGCTAGACGATTGTGACCTAGAAGAAGAAGTGTCGATGTCTGGCGGGGATATCGAACTAGACAAACTGGAATATAATAGAATGATAAATACTCACACAGTAAATCAATTCTTGGGAGTTAAATAAGTATGGTCAAGAAGTTTGAAGGTATTCTAATACGAGAAATTGAACACAGGGGACAACAAATAACTATCACTCAAACTCTTGAAGGGAAAGTTATCAGCTTAATTGAAAATGAAGAAATTTGGTATGATTGGCTTGCGTCAAAGCGACACAGTCAAATTATGTGTGAACGAATGATGGACGCTTTAAAAGGCTAAAAATTAGTCCCGAAAGTAGTTCGTGAAAGGGGAAAAATGAAAGTTGAAATCGGCGACGAGTTTTATGTAAAAGACAACAAATCAATTAGAATTAAAATCTATCAGACAATGTCAATTCCTGATATTTACTTTATCGAATACCTTGATAGTAAAATTGATAAAGCTGTAATAAATTGGATTAGTCTAGAAGACTTAAAAAAACATTGGGTATTAACTCCTAAGTGTCAAAACATCAAAAAAGTTAATGCATATTTAGGTGTCAAATGAAGTATAAAGTAGGCGACACTTTTATTCATAAGTATACCGACAGTACTATTTTTCGAATAGAAAGAATACAAAATAACGCTTATCTGGGAGTATTAACAATAACTTTTGACACAGCAATGCATATAGTCGAACAACTTTGGAATGAAACATATTTACTAGAGCATTTTAAACCTGACTATAAATCACAAAATATAAACAAAGTCAATAAATATTTAGGAGTCAAGTAAATTTTTTGTTAATTTTTACAGGAGGAAATTGTGAATGATATTGAGGGGTTATAAGTGGTGGAAATTGTTGGGGAAAAATATGGTAAAATTTTTTTATTTTAGAGGAAATTTCCCTCAAATATGCTATAATAGACCTATCATTCCTACTAATTAAATATGACGTCAAAAATAGGTCGAATTTACCGGAGAACAGAAGCCGAGCACCTGAGTGCAACAATTATGGAAGAAACTAAAACTCATTATACTATAATATATGGTAAAGTTGAACGAGGGAGTATTACTTTTGAATGGAGAAAAGAAAGCTTTCACCAAAGATTTAGACCTTGCCACAAGTCGGCCAATATAGACAAAGTCAATAAATACTTAGGAGTTAAATGAATTATTACAAGATTAAATGCGAATGTTCGAAAAACTGTAAAATTGTAGCAAAAGTCCGCAATTATAATGATAATGGAATACCTAAGCTTTTAATAGAAGGATTTAGTAACCATAAATATAAATTCACTACATCACAGGAACGCGATAAACGAGATAACATAGTCAAGGTCAATGAATATTTGGGGGTAAAATGAAATACAAAGTCGGCGATCAATTTAAACCTAACAAACATATGCATAAAACTGTAAATATTACTTGCTACGAATGGGGAATTGCAACAATTGTTGAAATAGGACCAAGTGGTCTTTGGGATATTGGTATTAAATGGGACAATTTAGAAGGTATCAAGTACTGGAATGAGTCTTCTATAGACAGTTTATTAACTCTGACATATAAAAATCAAAATATTACCACAGTAAATAAATATCTAGGAATTGTTTAAAAATTAATGTTGCATTTTAAATTAAACTATAGTATTATTAAAGAATGAAAGTAAACAAAGGGGAGATCTAAATGAGTACAATTAAACCATCACAAATTTTCGAAGTTCTTAACGCTACGAAAAAAATCAAAGCCGCCGGGGGCAAATTCGTTCCCTGCTTTTCTGGCGACTCGGGCATCGGGAAATCAGAAATTCACCAAGCTTGGGCCAAACAACAAGGTCCGAACTTCGGCTTTATCGACATTCGACTTGCCTATATGGAAGGTCCTGACATGGTTGGAATGCCCTCTGCTATCACTGTCAATGGGAAGCTGACCACAGTTCACGCATTGCCCGACTTTCTGCCCACCGATGGCGAAGGACTGCTGATGTTCGAAGAACCTAACCGCGCTCACGAGTCTGTGATGCAGACCATGATGCAAATTCTTACAGACTACAAAATTCACAATTGGAACCTCCCTAAAGGCTGGGTTATCTCCATGGCGATTAACCCAGAAGGTCGCTATAACGTGAATACAATGGACCCTGCAATGAAAAACCGACTGGCTCTTTTTGATGTTAAATTCAATCAAAACGAATTTATCCAATACACTAAAGACGCTGGCTTTAACACTAAATTAATTGCTTTTTTGGAGTCTGGACTCTGGCAATATAAAAGTGTGGACGAAATTGGCGACAAAGGTATCTATATAGCATCTAGAAGCTGGTCTAAAGTAAATGATTTGATGAATGTTGTGACCGAAACTGGTCCTTTGTTCTTCGAATTAGTTAGCTCGGTTCTTGGTGCTACGGTAGCCGCCGACTACTTCAAATTCCTTAACGAGATCAAACCAGTTCTTTTTGAAGATTTTATCCGAGATGAAAAAGAAGCTTTCGAAAGACTTAAAAGAGTTACCAGTAGTCCCAACTACACAGGAGATTTGACTAGCTCGACAGTAAACAGCCTTATTGACGCCTACAAGGCCGGTGCCTGCAAAAACGCATTGCTCTTGAAGGTAGCTGTGTTACTGGAAGCAGACCAATCCTTGAATCTTGTACATAGCTCTATCTGCGATATTGAGCCCGAAAAGCTCGATGAGTCTTTCAAAAAAGACAAAAAGCTTTGGGAAGAATACAAAAGACGCCAAGAAGGCCGAAAAGTAGCATAAATGTTTAAAGTGGGGGATAGGGTTACTGTAGTGGCTCTAGACCCCGCATTATCCGACAGAACGGCTAAAAATTATCTAAATAAAACAGGTATTGTTGAAGATGCCCCTAATTCTTGGGGTCTAATAACAATTAGATTTGCCGATAATGTAGAAGTTGGATTTGCCGAAAAAGAACTTGCATATTCTTATAAATATGATAATATAAATAAAGTGAATAAATATTTGGGGGTCAAATGAGTAATGTAAAAGATGAAATGGAAGATGCAATTGCTAAATGTAGCAAAGAATCGTACTTAGGTACCATTCTGCAATGTATGAGAATATACAAGAGTGATAGAGTTCCGACTGCTGGGGTATTTTATGACCCTAAACTGCGCAGTATCTCTATGTCCTACAATCCTAAGTTTATAGAGACTTTGACCTTTACAGAGCTTAAAGCCGTTTTAATCCACGAGATGGAACATATTATGCGCAATCACATATTTCTCTACAATACTGAAACACATAGAAAAGATCGTAAACGATTTAACTTTGCTATGGACTTGGTTATCAATCAAACTATTCCAGAATCTTTCCATCCTGTAACTAAAGAACAAACAATGATTTTACCAAAGTTTGCACTACAGTATCAAAATTTTAAAGATAAAAATGGAAAGGTATTTCCTCCAAATCAAAGCACCGAAAGCTACTATGATCTATTGGAAGATTCTACATATCATGGTCCTAAGAATCCTAATGGAGAAGGCGAAGGACCCGGCACATTGGACGATCATTTCTGGGATGGTGTAGATAATGAAGAAGTATTGCGAGGTGTCTCTGACCTACTTAAACGAGCACAAAACCACTATGAAAAGAGTCATGGGACCGGATGCAAAGAAATTGCCGATCGTTTGAATGAAATTCACAATAGTCTTACTAATATTGATTATAAAAATATCTTGGCTGCAGCACTGAGAAACTCATTACCCGGAAAAGATATTGCTAAAACTTGGTCAAGACCCTCTAGACGGTACAAGCTTTTGGCGAAAGGCAATAAAATCAAACCCAATCCGGCAGTCAGATTTTACGGCGATACTTCGGGCTCCATGAGCTACACCGAAGTCAATGAGTGTGTAAATATTTGCTTTGACTTTGTGAAGTATGGTGTAAAAGAATTTATTTTAAATATGTTCCATGAAAGACTTTACCTTAAAAATGAAAAGTATAAGAAGGGTATGGATTTTAAATACGAATCGATTGAAAGTGGTGGCACTGAATTGACCGAAGTTCTCCAAGATATCGGGACTTCCACGGCGGATCTAAATATAATCCTAACAGATGGCTACTATTCTCGATGCGACATTCCTTTAAACATTAAAGATAAAACCGTATTTTTCTTGATTAAAGAAGGTGGTCAAATTGATCACCCATTAAAAGATATAGGCAGAACTCTTCAGTATAAAGTTGTGAAATAAAATGAAATATATATTACTAATTTTAATTATGGCCTGTCAAAAAAAGAATACAACAATTGTAACAGGAAGCACATGCACTGTTGAACAATTGGAGAATGGGGCACTTTTAAAGTGTGACCAGAGTTCTGCAGTCATTTTAAATGGATTAGACGGCAATTCGGAACTAAGTGGTATTATCGGCATTTCCGAGGTATTAAATCCTTGTGGCGAATTAGGAGCAGATCAAGAAGTTCTATTGAAATTGACTAACGGCGCAGTTTTGGGGCTATTTGATGGCGGACCACATAGAGATAGACTTTCAGCGCTAGTTCCAAATGTGATTTACACAACAAATGACGGCTTTAGCTGTGATTTTAGTGTCGATGAAGAAGGAAATTTAAACTAATGGTATATTATATCTATTTAGCTATAGGTGTTCTAATCGCGGGACTATGTGTAAAATATAGAAGCAACGGACATTCTAAATTTACTTTGTCTATGGCGGCCCTTATAATGGTTGCATTTTGGCTGCCGCTATTTCTTTATGAATTAGTTAATGGTGATGCCGATGATTCCCTTTAAAGTTGGTGATATTATTATTTGGAAAGAAAAAATTGGAATGTATGCTGGATTAAAATACGAAGTTTTAAAACTAAGCACAGATAATTCTAGTTTTATTGAAATAAAAGCCTTAAATAGCAGAGCACATGTAGTAAAAGGAGAAGTAGCAAGTAATCCTTTTTATTGGTATGAACTAGAAAATCGATCTAAAAATATTCAGACTGTAAACAAATACCTAGGAGTTAAATGAGTAATCTACAAAAGTTTCAATTACAATTTTCTTCTCTAGTGAAGTCTATGAGAGAGTGCTCGCACCACTTTAACAAAGAAAATTTAAATTCATATCATTTGGAAGGTGACGTATTCGCTCATTCAATGCTTGTCCTCAAACAGGTGGAAGGGACAAATCTAGAGCTAGCAGCACTTTTACATGACATCGGGAAAACTGAAACCCGATACGAAAATTTAGAAAAGAAAAGAGTGGCGTTTCATGGCCACGAATCGATGTCTGCATTTATGGCACTTTCCATAATGAAGCATTGGCAAATTCCCCAAGCTGAGAGAGAACAATTATTTAAACTTATTGCGACTCACGGCGACCCCTACCGAGTGGACTGGGCTGAAATGAACAAGAGATTGACCAATGATCCCATATTGGCCGCCCAACTATTCCAGTTCGGATTGGCTGACCATAATGGAAGATTCCATCTTGGCGAACAGAACCATAAGACAGTTCGATTTGTTCCTGAGAAACGAGAAATTGTAACTAAGAATAAAGAAGTTGTGTATTTAGTTGCCCTACCCGGCTCAGGAAAAACTAGTTACATTGAAAAGAATTTAAAAAACCATGCTGTCGTTTCAAGAGATGAAATAGTCGAAACTTTGGGCGATCCACTTAAAGGCAACTATAATACTGCTTGGAAAAACGTAGACCAAAAACAAGTTGATAAAGAATTAAATCTTATTTTAAAAGAAGCGACGACAAAAGACAAAGTTGTAATTGACATGACAAATTTAACCAGAAAGCCCAGAAGGACTAAACTTTCGCTATTCCCCGACCATTACAAAAAAGCCATTGTTTTGTTGCCCGATCTTTTGACTACCTTTAAAAGATGTGAAGCGAGAAAAGACAAGACCATAAGTCCTGATGTAATTCATCACATGATTACTGGATTTAGTTTGCCTGATCTCGGTGATTTTGACGAAGTTGTGTGGATATTCGAATGAGTACCAATAATAAAATTCCTCATTTTCAAATGTTAGATCATTGGACCAA
>JACCDP010825511.1_pt1 | contig 24844 bp, 34 predicted proteins | sample 7445841 | NCBI WGS metagenome assembly JACCDP01 (sample SAMN15323441, study PRJNA562643) | freshwater metagenome | isolation source: river surface water | place: USA:Blue River Watershed | collected 2017-08-17
GTGGTACATGTAGATAATACGGCCCGTGTTCAAACCATTACATATGAACAGAATCCTCGTATGTATGAATTGTTAACCGAGTTTAAACAATTGACGGGAATCGGTGTGTTGTTAAATACATCGTTTAATGTTGATGGAAAATCTATTCTCTCAACGTATTTAGATGCGTTTGAAGTACTAAACAATACAGAACTCGACGCTGTTTATATAGAAGATTTTTATTTCACCAAAGGTTGATATGATAGATACCATCATAAACTATTGTAGTATAGATAAAGAATTTATCAATCGTAATATTCTGGAATGTTTAAAGTTTTCTGACCAAGTAATTGTTCCTGTATGTGACCATTTATTTGACGGTACCCCAGAAAATTACGATATCATTCAAGAATCGGTTCAATTGTTTGTAGACGAACCCCGTGTTCAGTTTATAGAATATGGTTGGGATAAAGATAAAAATGCAAAATTTCATCACAATATGTCTCGTTGGGTGGGATTACAATTTGTCAAATCAAATTATGTGTTATTACTTGACGCAGACGAAGTAATAGACGGCGATACAATGCATCAATATCTACAAACAGAGCAATATAAAAATCACCATGTAACTTCGTTCAGATGCCACTGGTATTTCAGAGAACCAATTTATAGAGCCACCACCACCGAGAAGGCAGGGGTATTATATAAAACCGAACTATGTACAGAATCAATGATATTTCATCAACAAGAACGGTGGGCGTTTAGAGATTACGTTGGATACCTTGACATACAAGAAGATGTGAGTTATAATAATAAGGTGATGTGTAATCATTATTCGTGGGTGCGTACAAAAGAAGAAATGTTAAAAAAGGTTTCTGCTTGGGCACACTCCACTGAAAAAAATTGGATTGAGCTGGTGGAAAATGAATTTAATCGACCGTTTAATGGCACAGATTTTATTCATGGATATGCGTTCGAAGTAGTAGAAAACAAACTAATATAAAGGAGAAATGTTATGAATCAGAGAAAGTATTTACCAACGTTGTCGGAGTTGATAGACCGTTTATCAATCGTTCAGTTGAAGGAAGTGTTTATTACCGAACATAAGGCTGAGTATGCAAAGGAAATAGAAGACCTTGTACATGACATCGACGTTGAATTAAAGGCAAATAATATCACGGGAATTTCTGGAGAAACTATTCGTTCTATTATCGTATTGTCACAGATGAATTTACATATCTGGCACAACGAGTCTGCCTATCGCAAGGGTATGAAGGATGGGAAGACGGAAGAACGTTTGGAACTTACTCACGGATTAAATGGTATTCGTAATACTGCCAAGAATAAGATTCAAGAAAAGTTTGGTGGTAGAAAGGATTATAAGATTGATTGTTTAGCAGCAGAATTCAAGGATTGGGAGATTAGCTGGTAATGACCCGCTTCCTTTACCAGATGCATGTCATGTGGTATGAGCTAGAGATGCTTCCAGAAACTCTGGACTCTCTAGCTCAAGCAGTACAGTATGCATCAGTCCCAGTGGATATTAAATTATGTTTCAATAAACAAACCTTTCTAGAACAACCAATCATCAATAATATTGATGACCAGTTTACAAGGATATTAGAACATCCGGTGTTAGAGAATGTATCTGTCGTGGAAAAAACTAACGACGATAGTTTTTATAACGTCGGAGATTGGCGTAGAGAAATTAAAAATACCGAGGGTTATACGATTTGGGGAGAAAGTGATACATTAATTCCACGTATATACTTTCCTTTAATTGAACAAATCTGGTCTATCAATGACCAGTTACAAACTCCGCACGTAGTCAGTTTGGCGTCGAGAAAAATGTGGGATAGTTCATGGGAACCCGTTGAACATCCAACTGCACGAACTGCCACGGTATTCTCTAATGGAAAAAGTGATGCGCCACATCCGTTAGGACATGACCATTATATAACACAAACCGAACTGGACCAGTTTAATGAACAGTTTACCGACGATGTTGGACTAACTATAGTGAATCCGGCTAAGTTAGATGGGTCCATGCTGGCATTGCATCCGAATGTACCGCAGTTAATTGCGGATGATGTAAATATGATTGGTGAAGATTTCTGTGCACAGTTAGCATTATCTGCCAGAAAAATTCCACAGTATCATATTGGCAATATAATAAAAGGTCACAACTATCATCACCCTAAAAAGAGAACCAACACAATTGCAAATCGTAATGAATATGGTGAAGTTTTACGGGGTGGGGCTTTGTTTGACCAATTGAAATTAAAATCTCAAAATGCAAGAGAGAAATTCATAGGAGAGTTATTACGTGGCTAAAACTTTAGCGGTTATATTAAACCACAACAGAAAAGAATATACGGATAGATTATATCGTTCGTTGAAACCGTACGAAACATCGGGTAACTATGACTTGATTGTGTTTGATAATGGTTCTACGCAACAGGAAGAAGTATCTGAATACACTACGTTTCGATATGACGAGAACACCTATTATGGTGGAGGTCTTAACATTATCTTCTCAGTTATGTTAGAAAATCCCCAATATGACTCATTAATTGTATTCAACAACGATGTTATTGTGCATCCTTATAGATTCATTGAAACGCTTAGAAATGTATTATTCACGGAAAATTATCACATTCTGTCGCCATCAGTACTACAACCCGAAGAGGGCCAGTGCTTTTGGCCGCAAATGCATAACTGGGCGTCATCAACAACCCGTCCAGTTAAGTGGGTGGATTTCATGTGTCCAATGATTAAGCGGGAAGTAGTAGAATCCATCCAACAATATGGCCCTGAACTATTATATGGATGGGGTCAGGATGTGTACACTGGAATTATGTGCGAGCAGAATAATTGGAAGGTGGGCGTTTTAGATATACTTACTGTTATTCATTTATCGGCACAAACCTACAAGGATTCTAAGAGCAATATAAATCATAGTGAATATTCAAATCGTGCTACACAGGGTATGTATGAATTTTTCACCAGAGTTAATTTAATTACAAAGATGCAAGAGTTTCGTTCATGGGGAATGAATTATAAATATACACCAGAGGATGTTGTATGAATCAGTTATATAAGGAAATTACACACTGTCGATTGTGTAAACAAACCAACTTAACAAGTATTCTCCATTTAGGAGAAATGAAGTTATCTGGTGTGTTTCCACAACCAACGGAAAAAGTTGGTGGCGGTCCACTAGAATTAGTGTATTGTGACTATTGTTCGTTAGTACAACTGCGCCATTCGTACGACCCATCAGAAATGTATGGTATGAACTATGGATATAAGTCCAGTTTAAATCGTTCGATGTTGACGCATTTATATAAAAAAGTAAAGCATTTGGAAAGTCTCGTAGAAGTTGCACCAAACGATATAGTACTTGACATCGGCAGTAACGATGGTTCAACCTTGGGATTTTATAATCCATCGGTGCGATTAGTGGGGATGGACCCCACCGGCATTAAATTTGCAAATTCATATAGGTCAGACATTAAACTAATTCCAGATTTCTTTACAGCCAAAAAGTTTCAAGAACATTTTGGCAATGCTAAAGCGAAGATTATCACATCTATTGCAATGATGTATGATTTAGAAGACCCCGTTACATTTTTTAAGGATATTTCGAAAATATTACATCCAACTGGAGTTTGGCATATTGAGCAAAGTTATCTCCCGTTGATGTTAAAACAGCGTGCATATGATACGGTATGTCATGAGCACATAGAATACTATGGTTTAAAGCAAATTGAAATCATGGCTTCTTTGGCAGACTTGAAAATTGTTGACGTTGGTATTAATGATATTAATGGTGGGAGTTTTAATATTACGATGGCACACCGAGCAAATGCTACATTCACAGATGGTATTCCTTCATGGCTGTCGTGTATGGAAGCAGAAGCAGAGTTAACCAATCTTGGTACATATGCACACTTTAAGAGTGAAATTGAACGTACTGCAAAAGAATTAAAACAATTACTTGCCAAGATTAGAGCAGAAGGAAAAACTGTGTACGGATACGGTGCGTCTACGAAAGGAAATATCATTTTACAGTACTGTGGATTAACTAGAAATGATATTGTTGCCTTTGCAGAAGTAAATCCAGATAAATTTGGACGAGTTACGCCGGGTACTAATATTCCTATTATCTCCGAGGCAGAAGCTCGTGCAAACAATCCAGATTACTTTTTAGTGTTCCCGTGGCATTTTAAAGATAATATCTTGGAACGTGAACGTGTATTTCTAGAAAATGGTGGAAAACTTATTTTTCCATTGCCTAACGTAGAAGTAATTGGTCCGTGGAAGTAATTGAACATGTCTAAACTTTTATTTATGCCACATGGATTTATAGGAGACAGATTACTTACAACGTCTGCTATGGCAGTAACCAAACGATATGACCCAGACTCCAAATTATATTTTTACCTTAGTCCAGAATTTTGGTATATGGACGAGGTAATTCTATCTACTGGAGTTGTTGATGGGATAGTAAAAACCAAAGAAGAAACTGAGTCGGGGTGGGATGCGGTATTACAGATGCCGCACTGTGAGTTCAGTACTAATCCCGTACGAGTATACTGTGAATCATTTCTTGATGGATTACCCATGAACGCAGATTTAACTCCTGCGTTCATGGATACTTCCAAGTTATCTGTACGAGAAACTTTTTCACAACCTAGTGGACCGTATATCACCTATCAAGTTGATTGGCAGAATAGAACTAGTGTAAATGTGGCAAATGTGATTGACCAGTTGGTGCGAAGGGGTATCAAATGTAAGGCAGTAGGTAAAGTAGGTCACCAGAGTAATTTACATTCAGTGGGAAGTGAAGAATTTAATATACAAGACCGTGAACGGCGTATGAATTTTAATGAAACAATTAAATTAATTGCCGGCGCAGAATTACATTTATGTATGAATGGAGGAACTGCAATGTTTGCGGGTTATGTAAACACTCGGTGTGCCATGACTACTGATTGGTTTTATATTCGTCACAACCCGTTGAATTTGGACTCATATGCTTTTCTAAATTGGATAAAGCAAACTCCAAGAGATATGAGTGGAAATCCTATACATCACATGTTTCATCCACTTATCACCGAAAATCAATTAGTAGAAGAAACTATTCGTTTACTAGAAGGACAACGAGGTGTCAGAGCATTGCCACCCAACGTAGAAAAACGTCCAGAGTTAATGCAGTATTTTATGAATAACAGTAATATTCCACCGTTTACAGATTGATATGAAAATTTTTTATAGAATATCAGAATCAACTAATTCTGAACATGCGAAGGCCCGTACATGGCAAGTAAAACTTCAAAATGCAACTAAACAAAATTGTTTATTAAATACATTAGAAGCATTTCCTACGGCAGATATTACGGTGTTCGTGGATTCTATTACGGAAAATACGTGGGAGTGGTTACAGTCACTTCCACGTATTAATCTCGTAAAAATACAGGAAGGTTCTGATGCAAAATCTATGCGTGTACTGCTACAGAAAGCCACTACTGAAAATGATTCCGAAATAATCTTATTTCAAGAAGATGATTATTTGTATATACCAGAATTACTTCCAGAAAATAAAATAATAGAAGTGTTACAATATGCTGATTATGCAACCGGCTATCTACATCCCGATAAATTCTGGCATCCATCCAAAGGTGGAAACCCATATACACCGGCAGATAATGTGTCCGAACCCACACAGGTAATTAAAACATCAAATCATTTTTGGATGTTAACAAATTCTACTACAAATACTTTTGCAACTACTGCAAAAACTATTAAAGAAGATTTGGATATATGGTTATGGGGTACTAAGGACTTGATAAATACAAGAGACTTTGATATATTTATACAGTTACGAGAAAAGGGTCGAACACTGGTTCAACCAATACCGTCCTTGGCAACTCATTGCTTAAAAGGATTTGAGGCGCCCTTAGTAGGTTTGAATATCCCGACGTGGGAAGATATATAATATTAAAACTTTTACGAGAAAATGAACATGAAACAGACAGTATTAATTACAGGTGTCGCAGGACTACTTGGTTCACGTTTTGCAGATTGGATTATTGAAAATAAACCCGATGTGGACGTTGTTGGGATTGATGATTTTAGTGGTGGTTACGCAGAAAATATAAATCCCAAAGTAAAATTCTATAACATAGACCTTGGTAAGTCGTCTGCATTGGATGTATTTGAATTACATAAGCCAGATATTGTATATCATTTTGCTGCATATGCAGCAGAGGCACTGTCCCCGTTTATTCGGCAGTATAACTATGTAAATAATTTACTATCTACTGCGGGTATCATCAATAACTGCATTCGATACAATGTGAAACGGTTGGTGTTTACTTCTTCCATGGGCGTATACGGATTTGGAATCGGTGAACCGCCGTTTCATGAAGATATGTTACGTAGTCCTATTGACCCATACGGGATTGCAAAAGCAGCATGTGAGCAGGACATAGAAGTTGCCGGGGTACAACATGGATTAGATTGGTGTATCATTCGCCCGCACAATGTATACGGTGCCAAACAAAATATTTGGGACAGTTATCGTAACGTGTTGGGTATTTGGATGTATAAAAAGTTAAACGACCAACCGTTTACTATTTTTGGCGATGGTGAACAGGTACGTGCATTCAGTTATATTGATGATTCGTTGGAACCGTTGTGGCGTGCAGGAACGGATGAGAAATGTTCGAAGCAGATTATCAATCTCGGCGGTATCCACCATGTTTCGATTAAAGATGCAGCACATACTTTGGCAGAAGTAGTTGGTGGGGCAGAAATCGTACATCTTCCGCCACGACATGAAGTTAAGTATGCATATCCAACGTGGCAGAAGTCGGTAGACTTGCTGGGATTCGAACACAAAACTAACTTACAGGAAGGATTGGTTAAGATGTGGGATTGGGTACAAAAACAACCGATTCGTCCACGCCAGATTTGGGGTGAGTATGAACTAGAGAAAGGCATTTATCCGTTCTGGAAACGTGATGTATTAGTTTCTGAGGCAAACGGGGTTCATTCGTTATGATGGATACGTATCGTGAATTATTTAGTAAACTAATCTCCAATCCCACCGTGGGTGAACTCGGAGTAGATGCCTCCGAATCATTATCAAAGTATGCAGTTAAAACAAATGCTAAGATGATGGTAGAAATTGGATTTAATCGTGGAAGTTCTGCACTAACATTTTTGCTATCTTTACCCGAAGTGGTGTTACATTCAATTGATATTAGACCATATGAAGATGTGAAAGGTTCCGTAGATTTTTTAACTGAACAATTTCCTGGAAGATTTTTTTACCACCATTCATCTAGTGAATTTCTATTAGATATTGTAAAAGAACCCGTGGATTTTGTATTCATCGACGGTGACCATTCGTATGCAGGAATCCTACGAGATACAGAATTGTCAGTGCAGTTAAATCCAAAATATATTCTATACGATGATGCATGCCACCCACAACACGGCCACGGTGTGTTGAGTGTTATTGAACGTATGGGATGGACTTCGAAAACTACGGTGGATTGTTATACCAACATACATGGTAGAATTGCGTCATCTGGTTTTGCGTTCGTAGAGTTAGTATGATATCGGTAATTATTCCGTCATATCGTAATCCAAAATATTTGGACCTATGTCTCAATTCGTTAGTCAACGGTCAGAAAAACCAAAACGAAATTGTTGTTATTTTGGATGGGTACGTCGAAGAAAGTAAAGATGTTGTGGGGAAGTATAAAAATATTTCTATACTTCCCCTTGAAGAAAATGCGGGGATGCAAACTGCAATTAATCTCGGTGTGTGGAATGCTACGTCGGAAAAAATATTTGTTGTTAACGATGATAACGTATTTCCACCTGAATGGGATGCGAGATTAGAAGAACAGTATGACCCGAATATCATTCTTACCGTAAATCAAATAGAACCAACGGGGCCGGGAATGTTTACTTTCCCCGTTGTAGACTGTGGAAAGACGGCAGAAACTTTTGATATGGATGCGTTTGTTCAGGCAGATAAACAATTATCTACTAGCAAGTTAACTCCCGATGGAAACATTTTTCCGTTTCTTATTAACAAACGATGGTTCATGGCGGTTGGTGGGTTTGATACCTATTACAACTCACCAAACTTATGTGATTGGGATTTCTTTGCTAAGTTAGAATTAATTCCTACCATCACCTATGCACGTACACATGCACTGCACGTATATCATTTCGGGTCGGTGAGTACGAAGAAGAATGCAGAGGCATCATTGTTCAGAGAACGTGAACAGTATGCGGTATCTCAATATGAATATAAATGGAATGAACTGCCGTACAACGGACCAAACAATACAAAGCATCGAAGGAAGATTGTATGAATACAGTAGAAGTTATTAAGCAGATGGAAGAAATGTATCCAGAAATGACGGGTGAGTTTAAGAAAATTATGCAGGAACAGTATGAAATCTTTTGTCAGAAACAAATGAACTATGGTCCAAGTAATATTGCAGTAGGGACACAGTTAAGTACACCGGATGAAATACGATTGTCCTTGACAGGCCTCTGGTTTCGATTGAACGATAAGATTCAACGACTGAAGCAGTTGGTAGTGTTGGGTCACCATGATGCAGTTGGAGAAAGTGTCACGGATACTTATCAAGACCTATCGGTCTATGGTATTATTGCACAAATTGTTTCCCGTGGAAAGTGGGCTAAATAACTTTAGATAACCCCTTCGTATATTTATAGTTATACATTTTGTGAGAATTTACTATGAAAGAATTATTGACTGAGTTTTTGCGAATTATATTAATCGAAGGTAGAGTGAAAGCTGTCACAGTTCCTAAAACTGGTGATCCAGACCAACAAGAACGTATTGTATATTTTGGTTCACAAAAAACTGCTATGGATGCATATGATGCCGGAACGCACCGACCGTATGTAGCGGCAACTGATAATAATTTACCGGGTGCTCCGCAAAAACCAATTGGTAGTGATATTCCGAAGGGCCTAATAGGGAGAAAAGGAAAAGAACCTTCAGTGCTAGACAAACCACAGACAGGTACAGAACAACCCACTAAGGCAAAGGTCACTGCTGCTCCAGAAGGAGTTGAAAATTTAAATGCCACTTCTTTGGCAAGTCAAATTAAAAACGGCATAGTATCTCCTGGAAATGACTTTTCTCGGTATTCTGAGTCCGTTTCTGTTTTTACAGCAAAATCAATTGTTGATAACCCCGACATGTCTGACGAGGACATCATGAAACAGATGACTCGTTTGGACTGTGGATCTAAAACTTTATCAACTAAGGTGGGTGCTACTATACCCAGAAGATACCAGAATCAATATAAAGAACTACAACAATCTGGCGCATTTACAGCAGAATGTGATACAGAATATAGCGAAGAACAGAACCGTGCTAGATTCATGACCATGATTGTTGCAAAGAAGAAAGCAAACAGAATGCGTAAAGCAATTGAACGAACTGGAAAGGCCGGGTTCAATATAGATTCATTTTCCGGTGATAAAGAAAGCCGTCGGCGCATGGAAGAACTGGTATCTGGTGCATCTGGTAAAATTTTCACGGAAACCGGAGAAGAATTATCTAAAGAAGAAGCAATGAAAATGATAAAGGGATTTGGAACCTCTAAATTCCCTGCCGATACGGCATTAATTGCAAGAAATTCTGAAGGCGACCTAATCCTCACGGGCTTTTCTGATAAAAAGGATTTGAGTGCAATCATCAATAATTCCACGGTCAACAAAGACATGCAAGAAACGTTGGGTTTGTTGGATAGTTTACTTGCATCTAAAAAGATGACCGAGGAAGTACACCAACAGTTAACTGCCGAGTTGAATAAGTTACAACAAGACTACGAGCGCGAAGAAGCCAAGTTAAAAACGATTACCACCTCACCTGCAACCAAACTAATTGAGATTGCAAAAAATTCCCCAGACCAGTTAAAGGATTTAATAGAAAAGGCAAAGAATTTGAGTGGTGGAAAAGACCCGGCTAAATTTTGGAATACACGTATTGAAAAATTTAAAACAGCTGCGACAAAAAAACCGTCCTCGGCGGCCTACCAAGAATATGTTCCGTGGTTACAAGCCGCTGGCTGGGATGGCAAAGGTGAAATTACCGATGAACTTGCCATGACGGCGTTTGCTATGCGATGCGAATCCATTCTTGCATCAGAAGATGAAGAAGCTGAAGATTTACCCAAAGACGATCAAGAAATATTATTTAGGTTGGGTGTGGTTCCTAAAGAAGAAATCGTAAGGCAATCGGCAGAAGTACGAAGTAACACGTTGGACCTATTGACGAAGATGAGAGAAACCTTGGACCAAGCCGATACCAATGTGGGTGTACCATTAGGTACCTTGATTGATGGTGTCCGTGCATGGAAAGCTCTTCATTTGGATATGAAAGAATATAAAGGATCATTGACGATGGTTGCCGAAGATGTTGTCGTAGACTACGAAAGTATTGTTAGTTGTCTAGATGGAATTGAATCAACCGCAGATTTTATTCGTAATCTTAAGATTGACCCAAAACCCATAGTGAGTAAAGAATATGGAGTTACCACAGGACAACGTATTGAAGTATTTACTGTAAGTCCGTCCGGTAACCGAGTTGACGTGGGCGTAAGAAGCGTTAGATCAAAGGGCGGTATTTTAGGTAAATTACAAACTACATACACCTATCATCCAAAATTTCAAGACTGTTTAGCATCAAAGGATAAATAACTTATGGAAGTTAAAACATCAATCTTTAAACGAGTTCCACCTGGCGACCGTTGGATGGAAATTGATGGGGACCAAAATAGAATTTTCCCTACATTAACCGAGGCATTAGAATTCTATTTTCAGAAAACCAAAGGTAGACAATATTTTGTGGATGCAATTGCTGGTACTATCTCTATCGTCTCCGATGCACCAGAACCAGAACCAGAAATTCAAACGTTCTCCATCTATGGGGATTATTGACATTCCCATACGAACCACGTATATTTAGAAATACACTAAAACACTATAGGTTATATTATATGCACATTATTACTGAACCAAAGGTTACTGTAGTTGCTAAGCAAGTCTTTCTTGGTCACCCCGATTATCTTATTCCACCCGATGGCGATGATGCCACGAAACTTGGCGCATTTGCTGCAAAGGGATGTTATGATTCGTTTGGAGAGAACGGACGAGCAAATGTCAAGAACCAAGAAGCCATTCTGGAACATGCCCACGGCTCTGTCCTAGAACATATCAACTTTACGCTCTTCGTAGAAGGCATCACCCGAGGCCTTTCCCTAGAATCCAATCGCCATCGTCAGTTAGCGGTCAGTCAACGGTCTACCAGATATACTGCCGAAGAAGATGCGGCAATCGTATTGGAACCCTATTATGCAGAACTCTACGAAAAGTATCGCCCGTGGTTAGAAGATGCTACGAAGGATGATATTACCCCGTGGTTTGACCTTGACGAACTAAATCTCCTTGTGGCACATATCACCAGTATGGAACAATCCTTCATGGCCTACGAACGGGATGTAGCATGGTTGATGAAGAGAAACCCGTTGAAGCTCGAGGGATTCGACTTACGGAAGTGGGCACGTGGAAAGGCCCGTAACGTTCTTCCGCATGCACTTGAAACTCGTATTACCTATACGGGGAACCTTCGTGCCTGGCGTTGGTTTGTGGAATCCCGTTCTGACAAGCATGCGGAGCCCGAGATTCGTCGCCTGGCAAACCTTATTCTGTTGACACTTCGAAAAGAAGCGCCGGTATACTTCCAAGACTTTCATATCAGTGAAGTCTATGATGGTATTCCCGTATGGACACCTACCCATCGTAAAGTGTAATGATTGAAAATCCAAACGCACCGCAAACCAATCATCGGAATGCACGTATCCTGCTTCGTTCTCAGATAGAAGAAGCACAACGGCACACAGACTCCGGCGGGAGTGCAGCACGATGGTTGGGTGTATCTTATGCAATGTATAAGAAGTATGCGGTACTCTACGGATTATTCGAACGTCATGCAAATCCCACCGGAAAGGGAATAGACAAAGGCTTCTCAAAACGCCCAACCTCTATTCCCCTCCGTGATATTCTTGCTGGCAAATATCCCAAATATAGTTTAGCCAAATTAAAGAACAGACTTATTGCACGTAATAAGATAGAAGAAGCATGTTGTCTCTGTGGCTTTCATGAACGCCGTATTACGGACGGCAAGGTTCCCCTGATGTTGACCTTTGTCGATGGGGACCGTTCAAACTTTCGCCTGGCAAACTTAGAACTCCGTTGTTACAATTGTATGTTCTTAACCACCGGAGCACCTACGGTAGCACATAGACGCCGTCATATCACCCGAAGTTTCACGGCACCAGAAACATTACCACAATCAGCTACGGTAGCAACGACCGTAGCAGATTATCATGATTATACTGAGGATATGGCAATGAATACCTATACCCTCACCGAAGACGAGAAGGCGGAACTCCTGGCATCTTTAGAATAATATCTTGAAGAACAATTTCTTGATAGTATTCTCTTTAGTATCTTGAAAGCAATTTCTTGACGGTATCTCTATACTCTCTTGAACCCATAGAGACTATTATCGTGAAGGGCCCGTAGCAATATCTTGAAGACCTATACTAATATCTTGAACCACCTCGCTAATATCTTGAAGTACACCGCTAATATCTTGAATCACCCCATCAATATCTTGAAGGGAATATCAGTAGTCTCTACTATACGTGACGAGTGCCTAGCCGTCGGTAGGTATGAGTCAGCAGTAAAATGCGATACTCTGCAATTCTCAAAAACGGGGGTATGCAGGTTCACCCTTGTCTTCACCCTACTGCGTTACTAGCGTCCCGCCTACCCCCCTTAGCGTGTCAGCACACCCCCTTCCTATGCGACCTCCACGACACTGCATACGCCCCCGATCGGTGAAATTTTTTATTCAATGGCGTACTATACGTGAGGCGCACGATAACGTTGTGTGGCGCCGTGTCACGTTGTGTGGCGTGGGAGAACATGTGCGTGCGCAGTATCTGCTGTGTGCCACGCTCGCCGCTTGCTTAGGCACATATACGCCTATCAAGACATACCCATATACGCATTTACGTATATGGGCGTTTTATCATTTGCTGCCCTGCGCGCATGATAAAACGTCGCACGTTTTATCACTGTCGTTTTATCACGCACACACCACCACCTGCGTGATAAAACGGCCCCTGTACGGTCGGTATGGTGGTGCATGTATACGCACTGTCCGACATGCACGTGCGGTGAGGGCTGATGCACAGGGTGCGGGTATTATGTAAACCTTGTTTTATCACGTTTTGTCATGGCGCCGCACAACGAAAAACGCCCCCGCCGTGGGGGGCGAGAGCGTGTTTCCTTACTTCTTCTTTTTATTCTTGCGTCGGTTCTTCCGTTTGGTGCTACCCATCTTCCGGCGTCCCTTTCCGCATTTCTTTGGATGTGGCATTATTCCTCCTCGTATTCACTGAACTCGTCATCGTCCTCAATAGGGCGGCGCTTCTTCGGTACCCGCTTCGGTTCCTTGAGGCCATCATTACGGTCGTGCTTCCGGTCGAACTTACGCTTATCCTTGAATGTCTTGCCCACTGGCGTGTACCTCTATGGTGTGTAGTGTTTTAATGATTTTTGTATATGTGTACTGAAGCTGTTCCTCTCACGCCGTAGCGTAAGAGGGATTAGCGGTAGCCCACGGCGTGTCGGCCGTCTGTGTAGTGGGCAGATATTTCTGGACGAGCTGCTTCATGAAGGTGCGTTCCGAATCCGTCCCGCCGGCATCACTGAAGAAAGGATAAATACACACCTCTGCTGCTTCTGCAAGGGAGAAGCCGTCGTGCATCAATCCGGCCATCTCTACCGTCATGCGTGACGACATGGAGGTGGTCACCTTCGGGTCATCGCTCTTGACCTGCTGACGAGTCACACCGGCAATATTGGCGATGGCACTGACAGACTGCAGGGCGAGGTTCGGGTACGTCATCTGAATCAGTGACATTTCATCATGGGTGCTCAGCGGCTCCATCTCCACAATCGCCGTGAATCGGTCAAGGATAGCACGGTCAAGGACACGAGTTGCCGTATACTCAGCACCGATATTGGCGGTGGCAATAAAGGTGACACCCTTCGCAACCTTGATGGTCGGCGTGTCAGGCTTCTCGTCCACACGCAGGTATCGCTGGTTCTCATCCAGTACGGTAATCAGAATATTCCATGCATCGGGAGTCGCTCGGGTGAGCTCGTCCATCATGATGATGGCGTTTTCCTTCTGGACAGCCTGGGCGAAGAGGGCTTCGGCAACATACGTGCCCTTCTCCTTATTGTAGTGCGTGTTGCCAATCAGAGCACTACGGGCATCGGTAGTGGCACCGAAATTGAAATAGTAGAAGGGACGACCATTGAGGGCCTTCGCAACAGACTGTACTGCGAGCGTCTTCCCACAACCAGAAGGGCCGGTCATCATGATGTTCTTACCACGAATGACGGAACGCATAAGGTACTTCCACTTCAGGTCAGACAGAATCAGATTGGTCGGGCGAAGCTTGAGGGAGTCCTGCAGGAACTGTTCAACGTCCTGCTGTACTTCGTCCTGGCGATTGTCTACGACATCCAACGGCTTAGCCGTCTTGGCAAGGGCATCGTATACACTGGTATCCACGTTACGCCACTGATAGGCGCCGGTTGCCGTGAGACTACGCTTGAGAGCACCACCATTCTTGTGCAGTCCACGAATGCGATGCAGTGGGAGTTGAGCCGTCACATCATTGCCGTACTGGTCCACTACAATCTTGCCGGAGAGCTTCACTACCATCGTGTCCTGCTTCTTGGTCTTAGCCACTGTGTTGTTCCTCGTTTGGTTTGGAAGGTATGTATTAAATCTAACTAAATACTACTGGTTTGTCAAGTGCCCCGATTCAGGAGCAGCTTGTTAAGGGTGCGGAGTACTTCGCCGGCGTTCTGGACATTCACAAATGAGGCGGATTCCCCATACATGATATTGAAGAGACGCTTGGCACCCGGGTTCACATAATCCGTATCGGTAATAAAGTAACTGAGTACCTTGACACCGGCGTCACGCATGGTGCGAATCTGTGTGCGGGTATGGGTTGCGGCAAACTCACTACCGTAATTCGTGTAGGAGGCAGTTGCCTTATCGTACCACGAGAAGGACGGTTCACCATCGCTGAAGTTAATGAAGTACACATCGTGCGAATCGGCGTTCTCCAATACAAGGTCCAGTGTAGCCTTGAACGCCAATCCTTCGGGAGTAGCACCGGCGGGTGCAAGTTCCTGAATCGTATTCACGAAGTTTGGAAAGACATCCTTACGGCTATCGAAGAGAATGGCGACCAGCGGCATATCGTTTCCACCACGGAGACTAATCACCGCATCGACATTCTGTAACTTCGAACTCAGGTACGCGATAGCAGTTGCTACCGTGACCACCTTCTGCCACTTCTTTCCGCTCATGGAACCAGAGGCATCGAGCGACAGATGAAGTACAACAGGCTTGTGGGTATCGACGCGACTCTTCTGAAACACGCTCGTGATTTCCATACCGAGCTGAGCAAGCAACCGGCGGTCCAATCCACCATGCGGGAGGCGTGTCTGCTTCGTCATCATCGGGTCATTACGAACCTGGAGACGATGGTGAAGCAGTTCACCCATACGCCGGCCGGCAGCAACTGCGTTGGTGATATTTGAGTCACGCCAGTTACGTCCGAAGATGAACCAATCCTGCTTGAGCAAAGCCTTCGTCACCTTCCGAAGAACCATGCACTTACCATTCTTGATACCATCACCCTTCAGGTCTACCATCTTCGCATCAGCCGTTTCAAGAGCATCGACGGCATCCTTCTCAGCCTTCTTCATGGCTTTCTTCTTGGCCATGCCGTTCATGATGTTCTTGGCGTTCTGAATTTCCTTTTCCGCCTTTTTGTCGTTAAACTTACCGTCCACTTCTTGTGCCTTAGCACCCTTACCCTTGACATCCTTCTCTACCGGAGTCGGAGCCAGTGGCCGGCTGTCAAGGTTCGGAAGGTCCGAAGTGAGCCCGGCCAGTGCCGCATCCGACATGCCCTGCGGCTCACCATTCGACGGCGTAGGGTCTTCACCCTGCTCCGTCTGTTGCTGACGGGCGTGCAGTCCAGTGTAGGCAAGGATGGCTGCGTAGATGTTACACGCATCCTGCCAGAGACGAGGCGCTTCATCGAACGTCGGCACCTTTTTCGTAAAGACATCATTTGCTACGGGAGCCACGCGGTCGATAGTGGAAAGGTCCACCAGCTGGAGCATGTACTCCAATCCCGGCAGTGCATCCGGCTTGGCAGCAGGATGAATGGAGAGCAGAATACGATTGATATAATTTTCAATCGTCAGCTCACGCCACGATGGATTGAATCGCAGATTCTTTCCAATCTCAGCCGTGAAGAAGTACTTCGCGTACAGTGCATCATAGTACGGGCGGTACCCCTGTGCATTCTGATATACGTACTTGTCGATACGCCGATCTTCCAAGATATTCATAATATCCTTGAGGTCCGTCAGCATCTTATTCGCATTGGTCCAGAAAGGAGCCGCCCAGTACTTGTCCCAATACGGATCATCGGGCGAGGCCATCGGTACTTTGCCCAGTGCATTAAAGAGCTTTTCAGGAAGCAACGTCCGCAACATATTCGTTTTCTTATCCGACACGATTGCATTGCCATTGACTGTCCAATAGGTATTCTCGCCCCAGCTGACACGCTGAGCACCGATAAGGCCGTGGACAGCCTGGAGGAAATGGAAATCGGAAAGAAGAATGTGACTCCCTTCGTGGAGAGCAAGGCCCACCATTACGTCAAACTTCTCAGGGTCATCCTCGGCGCTGATAACGACGGTCTGCCCATCGGTATAGGACTGCTTGCCGGCGGAGTACTGCACGGGCACGTTCTTGCCCGACAGAATGCTCACGAAGTTAGCAACAGCCCGACGAACAGCCGCAAGACGGGCGATACGATTAATGTCAAGCCGGTCAGTTTCGACAACGGCGTCATCATTGAAAAGGTCGCGGTCGAGCCAGTAATTGGAGTGCGTGGTGCTCATAGGATGCCCTGGTTACGGTAACGGTTCAGCTTGTCCTCACAGCGCTTGAGGTGCGCCATTCGGGTATTCACTTCGGAGTCACGGCTGGAGGCCATCTTGCCCCGTGTGGGCTGGCTCTCGTACAGCTCGTCTAGGTATTCGTATGCGTTAGTCATATATCGGATCTTAACGGATAGGACGCCGGAAGGGAAGTGGCGGGAACATTAAATGATCTTCATGAAGGCGCCTTCATGTTGCGGCGGCGTGATAAAACATATCTTAGCACTGAGATGTTTTATCACAAAGCCGTTGGGTGCTACGCCAACGGCTTTACTTCATCCCGATGCACACGGGCATGCCCACCGAATACAGCAGACGCCTCCTTGAGGCCCAACCGGCGTGCCTCCTTGAGGGAGGCAGCCGTCACTACGGTGCTCCATTGGTAGTACATACTGTAGGCCGTATACTGCCACTGCTTACGGCCGGCGAGGTGCGGTAATGTCTTACCCATTAGACGAACCACGAACGGCGGTTCTTCCAACGACCGGAGTCTCCGAATCGCAGGTCCACATCCACGAACACAGGGTAGAGCTTATTGGCCGGTCCAGCCCAGCCGTAGTTCTCTTCGTGCATGTCACTGATACCAAGGTACTCAGCGAGACGTTCCACTTCACCACGCATTGCCCACGTGATACCGGCGTGATTCATGTTCACCTTCTGCTGAATCAGTACAGGTGCGACACCCACCTGCACCACATGGGTTTCAGGGAAGTGACGAGCGTACTTCTCGTCAGCACGCATGGCCGTGATGAACTCGGCTTCCTGCGTGATGCACTCCTGACGGTGCGTATCCTTCGAAAACTTCACCACGAAGTCATCGAAGATGAGCGCCGTACGGTAGGCACCGCTGGGGGTGCGTACGCCGGGGAACCGGCCACGAAGCTTACGCACCACCTCTTCACGGGCGTGACGGTACTCTTCGTGCTGGAAAAGGCGTTCGGTGCTTTCAAGGGAACCGGAGAGCACGAGGGACACCGTGCTGGCGATGTCGAGGGCGGTATCGGATAGGATAGTCATATAATGTAATATAATGAGTACCCGCCCAAAGGGAAGGGGCTTGGGCGGTTGTTACAATTCCGTTACAAAGTGTCCTCAAAAGTGGACAGCGGCGCCGGCGTGATAAAACGTTGTTCTACCAATATCTCAGCACTGAGGGTTTTATCATTTCACCGCCGCCATCGGCTCGTCTGGATGCGTTGAACGAGCTGCACCAGGCGGTGCGTGAAGCCACGGCGAGGATTGTAGTAAATCATAGTGCTCCTTTGTAGAGGTAACCGCCATACGGATCGAACTTCTGTTCTAGCAGGGGCAGGTCCGTCAGTAGATTATAACGGGCGTCCTTTACTGGCGCCTTCCAACTGGCCGGCTTATAAAGTGCGCCAGTGGCCTTGTCGATAAAGGCATGTACACTGCGATTCCATTCACCGCTCTGCACCACCTTCAGAAACTTCCGACCTGGCTCAATGCTATAGGTGTCTGGGCGAAGTTTCAGCTTTGCATAGTGCTCAGCCGACTTCTGCTGAATTAGAGCCATATAGGCATTCACTGCTGAATCAATCGTCATTTTAAAACTCCCCGCCGCGTTCGATGACGTCTGCACACGAGTTGCAGTAGGCGTAGTGAGGAAGGATACGGACCTTTCGGTCACAGCCCTTACAGGTCTTGACCACCGAGGCGCGCTGTACCGTGCGGTAGAACTGGCGGTCTTCACTGTCTCGCACGTCCCACGTGCCGAAGTTGTCATCATAATACGACATGCTTTCTCCTGAAGTGTAGGTTAGACCGCCGAGGGGCGGTATCGAAGGTCGTCCGGATACGGACGTTTCTTCCCATCCGCTCGGCGGATGTTGGCCACATTGGCCGTGAATTTTTCACCGTTAAGGATAACGGTACGGAAGGGGCCCTGTGGGGCAACCACCCGTTGACCGGCACGGTTTCGGACGTACCCGAGCTTGGGTACTTCCATTTCCACCACCGTGCCACGGGCGGGAAAGGATTTCGGGGTTTCCCAGTACGAGGGATTCTCGTACAAGTCCCCAAGGGAATTGTGCCAGACCACCGTGATGGTCGGCGTGTTAACGATGAAGCTTTGAGCTTTCATCTACTCTCCTGATTGGAGGTGAACCGGCAACCCGAATGGTCACCGGCATAATCTATGTGCCCGGCCCCGGCCCTGCCGGGGTGACTCACTGCGTCAGTTGTCAAACAACCTTATACTATAATAATAACAATATATTAGAAATCCACAAGTGCCCAAATCATTAAATGATCTTCATGTTTGCCCCTAATACGAGCGCAGCTCGTTGTCAAGGGGCATCAACATTAAATCTTCTTCATGTTGGGCGGCGCAGCCGCTCATCACGCTCCGCGTGATAAAACGTCTTAGCACTAAGACTCTTAGCACTAAGGTATGTTTTATCATGCGGTGATGCCGCGCAGACGTAATGGGGCTTAGCCTAAATCGAGCTCCCCCTGAATGTCTTCGATGCGCCGCGCGATGTCTTCCATCTGACAACGAAGCTCGTACAGTGCCGCACTCATCTTGCTCATTTCCCATTCAATTGATTCACGTTCATCCTTCAGTGCTTCGTACTGCGCCCACAGTTCGTGCACTTCGGTGCTTTCCCGCTCTGTCAATGTCGGCATATCAGTCCTCAGAATAGGTGCCCGCATATGGGCTCGGGTCATCGTCGTATTGTGAAAAGTAATCCGGAGCACTTTCGTAGTACTCCCTGCGGAACTCCTCGGCAGCGGCATCTTCGCACTTCTCAGAGCAGAACATCACACTGCCCGTGAACGTGCCTGCTTCCCATTCACCGCACATCACGCACATCGGTACGTGGTTCATATTACTCATCCTCCTGGGCGTCTTCGTTAAGGTGCTCGGCAATTTCTCGCCAGTCCACTTCGGACATAAACCCGCCGATGATGTCGGCGACGAAGGCGTTCGGGCCTTCCACTTCGTCAAGGAAGGTGCGCACGAACTCCTTGCAGTCGTCAGCGGTGACGGTACGGTTGCCGCTGATGTCACGGGCAGTCAGCCCGTCGAACATGTGCATCTGCGTGTTCCACGTTTCCCAGTTGCTCCAGCCGTTGTAGGCCATGTTATGTCCTTTAGGAGAAGAGAGTGAGGATGCCCTTCACGATGCCGTAGGTGGCACCGCAGATACCAATCACCACCATACTGCCGGCGATGAGGAAGAGCGGGAAGAGGTTGTCGTTATTGTTCATACTGTATAATAACCTATTAATAGGGAGGAGTCAAGGGTCTGAAGATTAAATGATCTTCACACTTCGTCGTAGTGTTTCCACAGCCCTTCGAAGATGTTACCCTCGTGCCACCACTTCGGAGTGGTGCCGTTGGCGGCCCACACCACCACCGCCCGACGGGTGCCGGTCACTTCGTCACGGATGATGCCGCGGACCTTCACGGCCTTGGCCGACGAGGTGCGGTCCTTGTAAACCTTTCCAATCTGCATACTTTCCTCAGTGTAGAATTAATACCAGTCGGCGACCCACATGGCCGCTTCACGTTCACGTTCGCGAAGCTCGTCTTCGAGCTCACTGAGAACGTCCCAGAGGCCCACAGCCACGGGGTGCGTGGTGTTGAAGTTGGCCATCTGGAGCATGGAGTAGACGCCGTCGTACTGGAGCTGAAGCATCTCAGTCGACGCGTTGCGGTCAACTTGGACCGTCTTAACTGGGGTAATGGTGTTTTTCATCATACTGAATAATAAACTTATTACACCCGAAAGGGAAGTGCCCCGAACATTAAATCTTCTTCATGTTGCTGCTTAATACGAGCGCAGCTCGTTGTCAAGGGGTTAGAAGATTAAATCTTCTTCATGTGCGGCGGCGCAGCCGCTCATCACGCTCGCGTGATAAAACATCTTAGTGCTAAGAATCTCAGTGCTAAGATGTTTTATCACGGCGCCGCCGTTTAGACTGTGGTGAAGACCGGGTGCTTCAACTTTCTCGCCTGTCGGATGTCACCAATGAGCACAGTGCTCTGCCCGTTCTGTAGGACTGCATCAAGCGTGACTGTCGTGGCATAATAGTTTTGTGAGCCGGATGATTTCCAATCCTGCTCAGTCAAGAGCGTATGCACCGCAAACCACGCCAGCTCGTTGGTGGTGGTGACTGTCCACGATATCAGCAGGAAGTTGCCGCGCCGCTTAGAATATTCTCCACCACGCCAATCACGTGCATTGAATGCGGTTTTGATTTCGAGCGGGACATTCTGAATGTACACATCGGCTTCACGGTCGCTGGTACCTGCACGGGCGTGGGGAATGTACCGCTCCATATTGTTTTCCAACAAAGCCGAAATGATTTCACTGCGGAGTTTAGCACTCATACGGGCACCGAGCTTGTCAGCAAAGAGCTTGAAGTCGGTACCCGCTGAGACAAGTACGGTAGGTAGATACGTTTGCAGAATGTCGTTCATGTCCTTATGGCGTAGGCTTCAGTACAGCAACGAGCTGTTCGAGCGTTGCACGTTCCTGCCGAAGTGCAATCATTTCTGCTTCAAGCGTTGCAATCGTTTTGGTAATCGTTGCAATACGCTGCGGTCCATACTCACCCACCGCACGAATCAGATTGAATTCATGGCCGAAACTCGGCGGGTTCTCCATATACGTAAACTCTACTTCGTCAGTGAGTGGTGAGGTATCTACGAACATTTCAGTACGTACACGTTCGTTGGTCGGAAACAATCTCTGCCACGTATTCATTACGGAGCCCCCACAAGTACCTTACGGGGCCGGCCACGCTTCTTATAGTTCGAAGCAATATCATTTTCTCGTTGTTCAAGATAGGCGGCCAACGTAGTGCCAGGCTTGGCGCAGTTGTTCTGCCAATCATACTCATCGACACGTGCGAGGTTACCATACTCACGGCGAGGATTATACTGCGTCCCAGACTTTGCACCATAGATGGTCCACGAAGTGGTATCAACAAAATAGTGCACTGCTTCATCTAGCACCAATCGGTCGAACCGGCGCCCCCTGAGCACTTCCACAGTCTTATAGCCCGAGGTCAGCAGTGTATTCACAAACGCGTTCATAAGTTCGGTATAACGAATTGCGGTTTCCATGTGTGTTTCCTTTTTTAGAGTTTACTTGGTCAAGAGAACGGTTGCCATCTTTTCCCATTCCTTATGGGACTTCACCAACTGTGCTGCCTTGATGAGCGTACGTAGGGACAGCTCACGCAGTGAGTCACGGTTCGTCTTCAGAAAGGACAGTACTGCCTTCCCCTGCGATTCCGTCAATCCTTCACGACGAAAGATGTTCCCAGCTGTTGCTACATGTTCAATCCACACACCCAGCTCATCACGCGTATGGAGTCGCAGGTCAAGATACATGGACCGGCTCATGATTGCTTCGAAGTGCTTCGCGTACTTGTTCTTACCCTCATCAACAAACTTCTGGAAATCCAGATTGCTGATGAAAATCATCGCACCTGCGAATTCGAAACTCTGTGGGATATCGTCTTCCTTCAGTGCGTTGGATTCCTTCATCCACGACACCTTACGGGTATCCGACGAATCACACAACACCTTCAGCAGGTTGAGGGCATCTTCGTCGTTGAAGATGGAATCAGCGTCATCCAACACGATGACGTTGCCGGCCTTCCGATTACGGTAGGCCAACTTGTAGAGGTTGACTGCCGAGAGAGCACCCTTCACGATTTCGAACTGCGTGTTCTGCTTCTCCTTGAAGTGCTCAAGAATCTGCTCAACAGTGTACGTCTTACCGACACCGGGCGCACCCGTCACGGTGACCGCACGAATGTTCTTACCCACGGCGCCCGTGGTGAGGAGGCCCAGGATATTGAATCGGTCCTTGAGGTCCGACAGAATCTGCGAGTCGGAACGCTTGGGCTTCTGACCCGCTCGGGCCTGTACATCTGCCTTACTCGGACGACCACGCTTCTTAATGACTAGTGTCACGTTTTCCTCGTTAGTGAAGTATACCTAAATATAACCTATTAATAGGAGTTTGTCAAGGGGTCAGTTTCACCACCTTCGACACGAATGCGATAGGTGACATCTTCCGCCCACCACGCCTCCTCGGCGTCGTTGACAGTCCACTCCGGAAGTTGCGTCTCACGCTCAACGTCGAGCAAAATGCGGTGCATAGTTTCCTGTGCGGCATCCTCGTCTGCGGCCTTGACAATGAACAGCACCTCGACTTCATAATTTTTCATGCGTTGCTCCATGTGATGCCGACGGCGTCATTGAATTTAGCGGGATTGAACTGCGGGTTCTCCTGCTGCGCATACTCGGCGAACATCTCGGCAATCATCGGCACCACATCGTCAGGATGGATGCGACCCTTCATAGAGGTGTCATGTACCCACGCGAGAATGTTAGCGATAGCGGTATAATCTTTTCGGGTCATCTTAAAGGATATGGTTAGCAACAGTGAGTTCGACGGCCTCGTAACCGTACTTCTGAATCACTTCGTCCAGAAGGTCACCAGCGGTACCGTCCAGCCGGTCAAGGGCCAGTTCGGCGGCTTCCCGGCGGGTACACTGGCCAGCGTCCATCTGGATGGTATACCACGCGTTACGGATGTCCCCGGCGATGGGCTTGAGGTAGAGTGCGATGTTTTGTGTTTTAGTCATATACTGTAATATAACCGATTAATAGAGAAAGGGAAGTGCCTAGAAGATTAAATCTTCTTAATGTTGCATGGGTTCATGCTCAGCCGACAGGATTTCCACGCCGGCCCAGATGGTACCGACACGGGCATGGCAACGGTTCACCTGCTCAAGGGTCAGGTTGGTAAGCTCATCGTACCAGCGCAGGCGGGTATGGATGTTGCGGTATTCGGTGACGACACGATAGGTTAGATTAGTCATATACTGTAATATAACCTATTAATTGACGGCTGTCAAGGGGCGGTCAATTTCGGCAGTGAAGCCGTCGAAGCCAGGGTTGGCGGCAATGAACGCATCGACGGTGCACTGTGCCGTCACCGGGCACCGGAACATGGACAGCACCCGGCGGGGCGTGTTCACGTTCGGGTTGGCCGAGCGAGGATGGACGATGGCGAGGAAGAAAGTCACGTTAGTCATATAATGAATAATAAACTTATTACAGCCGGTCCACAAGTGCCCGAATCATTAAATGATCTTCATGAAGGCCCCTTCATGTTGCGGCTGCGCAGCGTGATAAAACATCTCAGTGCTAAGAGATGTTTTATCACAAAGCCGGATGGCGGCGCTCACGCTTCCTTCGTGATGATTTGCCACGCCCGACCGAACCGCCCGGTTTCGAGCTCCGCCACCTTCTGCTCCCACGTGGCGCCCACTTCCTTCGCCCACGCCCGAAATGCGAACATGTTCGCCTTCGTGGCGGCGGACATCTTAATGCCCGCCCCACCGCACCCGTAGCAGGTACGGGCCGACACGCCGTAGCCCGACGCCACGTTGTAGGCGCCCGTGCCGCCACAGCGGCCACACGGGCGGGAGTTCCAGCGGAGAATTTGAGTCGTTTTCATCATACTGAATAATAACCTTATAAGTGCCCGTGCACAAGTGCCGAAACATTAAATCTTCTTCATCCGCGTGCTGCGTGATAAAACATCTCAGTGCTAAGAGATGTTTTATCACAAAGCCGGATGGCGGCGCTCACGCTTCCTTCGTGATGATTTGCCACGCCCGACCGAAC
>JACCDP010269344.1_pt1 | contig 24830 bp, 18 predicted proteins | sample 7445841 | NCBI WGS metagenome assembly JACCDP01 (sample SAMN15323441, study PRJNA562643) | freshwater metagenome | isolation source: river surface water | place: USA:Blue River Watershed | collected 2017-08-17
CTTTCCGTCTCCATTTGGGCGTTGGATTTATTGTGCAACACTTCACCGTTCGGACCGGTTATTTGTAGGTAAACGGATTTTCTGCCGGCACTGGCAATGGTGTTCTCACCAACGGTAAAAGAAGATCGAAGTTGTACGGCATTCTTGGCTTTTTCTGTTTCTGTTGTTGTGTTATTCAGCTTCATTCGGAGCGCTTGAGAACTAAAGCTGTATGCTTGAAGTTTGGCTCCTTTTTTAAGCTGTAAACTCTTATCTTCCGAATCCTTTTTGTACGTATCACGCTCCGCCGTAGTTTCGGTTAACTTGGTGGTGGTTTCATCGAGGCTGGAAGATAGTTTGATGTTCAGCGTGTTCAAAGAATCAATTTGTTTTACATAGCCTCGCATAATGGAACGCAATACCTCGTTTTCTTTCTTCAGGTTCATCAATTCCCGCGCCGAGAGTTTTTTGTTCGTGTTTAATTGGTTTAATAGCTCTGAAATTTGCGCTTTTTGGCGGTTTAAGCTGTCCGCTTTTGTTCGGTCCATGGCAATTAATCGGTCATAGGTTTCCAACATGTTTTTGAAATCCGTTTTAAGATCGTTGGAAAGTCCCCCAACATACCCTTCCAACATTTGATTCATGCTTTCCATGTCCGACTTTAACACTAAATTATCGTTTTGACAGGCATTCAGTTCACTGCGTTTCCCGGTCCACATGAAAACCATGGCGCCTAATCCAAGCAGTAATACCCCAATAATGGCGTAGTATACGAGGTTGTTATTATTTTTCTCCATATATAGAATTTTTACAAAAGTAAGGGTTTTTTACAAATCCGTTGAACTAAATTGAACAGTAATTGGACGTAAAAACCGCAGAATAGATGCTTCCCCCACGGAAGTATATCGTACATCGGTGCTCGATGGAAAGGGGCCTCCATGGTTCATGTTTCGGTTCACTTCTACGCCTGTAGGTACTCCGTTCACGACCAAGCGACCGGAATGCTCTTGGGCAATCGACCAAATCCTTTCTTTTTCGGGTTGAATTCCTATGAAGGTGGTGGTCAGCTGGCCTCCAATGCAGCAATATAACCGTTCGATTTCTTCGAGATTTGAATAACCGATTAAACACGTAAATGGACCAAACACTTCTTCATGCAGGATTGGCGAATCAATGAAATCTTGCAGTGTGCACGACGCAATGGCCCTGTCACCGTTCCAAGGGGTGTGGTTCGTATACCGAAGGATGGGAATGATGGGGTCGATTTCCTTGAGTTTAGCTTCGTATTTATTATAAATATCTGGATGCAACATGGGGTAGGAAGAAATGCGCTCAAGTTCCTCGCGGAGCTTGGACTTGATTTCCTCCAGCCGCTCGATGGGCACCAAGATCAAGCCGGGTTTCGTGCAAAATTGACCGGCATCTTCCGTAACGGCATTCGCTAAATTTTTCCAATTTTCCACGCCACTGTTCGAGTTACGCAACACGATTACAGGATTCAAACTCCCCATTTCTGCGAAGAAGGGAATCGGATTTTTTCGGTTTTGGGCGAATTTAAACAAACTCATTCCGCCGCTGATGCTTCCTGTAAATGCCCCGGCCTTAATTCGTTCGTCCAAGAGGATCCTTTGCCCTGCCTCGTAACCTTTATCCAAAACATGGCTAAACACTCCCGAAGGAAGACGGTGCGTTGCTAACACTTCTGCCGTAATCTCGGCCAGGAAGTTACTTGTTCCGGCGTGTAGGGAATGGCCTTTGACCACTACGGGACAACCCGCAGCTAAGGCGCCAACAGTATCGCCTCCTAGGGTGCCATAAGCTAAGGGGAAATTTGAAGCACCAAAAACCACCACAGGGCCTATGGGAAGCCATGATTTTTCAAGAATTCGGTTGGGTAATTCCACCGATTCTCGACGCTGTGCTAAAATGCAACCTTCGTTGGAATACGAAGTAATTTGATGCACCATGCGATGGAATTCTCGTTCAAATCGTGCTTCGCTTAGGCTGGATTCTGAACAATAAATGGTTTTTAATGCTGCTTTATGGTGCTCCAGCGCAAGGAGGAGCGAACTGAAAAATTGCCGGCGCAAATCCGGATTTTGCCAACTTTTTGAGCGATGAACGCTATGGGCCCCTGTTATTTTCGCTTCAATGGAATCATGGGTGTCAATAGCATAGTACGCTGTGTTTTTTGAATCAGCGCTGCAATTGAAGGTTGAAATGGTTTCCGCCAAATTTATACCGCTTCAATGGAAAAAGAATACGATTCCATGATCGCATTCGCCAACATTTTTTTACAAGCCTCTTCTACTTTGGAGGCAGCCGTTGCTGCATCACCGGCTTCAACGAAAAGTCGGATATGGCGTCCAATTCGAACCTCTTGAATTTCGTTCAAACCAATGGTTTCCATGGCTTGAGTTACCGCTTTTCCTTGAGGATCTAAAAGGGCGTCGTGCGGCATTACGTCAATTTCTGCTTTGAATTTCATGGTGCTTCCGGGTATTGTGCTCAATAAGGGATAAAATCACGTACAAAATTACAATTATAGGCAGTGCATAAATGCCCGCAATAAAAATTGTTATCAACGAAATTCCAAGAAGCAGGTATTGATACATGTTGCTTTTGAGGTTAAAGTTCTTGACCTTTAACGATAGCAATGGAATTTCCGAAATCAACAGCAATGGAAATACCAAAGAGGTTAAGGCCATAACGATTGGGTCCAAGACCCATGGATAAGAAGCTTCAGTCAGGTTGGCATCATCCATTCCTATTTGCCAATACAAAAGTGGAAAGAAAAGAAAAAACAAAGTGTTCGTAGGGGTGGGGACGCCCATAAATCGGTCGCTTTGACGGGTGTCATTGTTGAATTTGGCCAGTCGGAACAGGGAAAAAAAAGGAATGCTCAGGGCGCAAAAACTTAACCAATCGGTAAACTGGTTAAATTGAAAGTCATGCACCTTAAGGTAGGTAGCGCCCAGGTTTCCATTGAGCCTTAATTCGATGGTAATGAACATGAGTACCCCTGGTGCTAATCCAAAGGAAACCAAATCGGCCAAGGAATCCAAGTCTTTTCCGAGCGGGGAGTTTATACCAAGTTTTCGTGCAACAAAGCCATCGAAGAAGTCGAATATCATGCCCAAAATAAGAAGCATTGCGCTGATTTCTATCCTGCCAAAAAAAGCCGCAATGATGGCCAACACTCCGCACATGAAGTTCGAAGCGGTGATTAAATTGGGTAGGTTAAATAACTTCAGTTCCGTTTGGTTCATCTTAAGCGAAAGTAATTCAAAAAAACCTTATTTTTATCTCGTTGATTGCTTGAAACAATATTTTCCTGTTTTTTCAGTTAGAGGGCTCAACATTTTGGCGTATGAAACTAGTATTGGGAGGATTCTTTTTAATGGCAGGGGTTTTGGTTCATGGGCAAGCGCCCAAATACTCCAACGAGTTTTTACATTTAGGGGTTGGTGCAAATGCAATGGCAATGGGCAACGCCGTGGTAGCTAGTTGCAACGATGTGACTTCGGCGTATTGGAATCCTGCGGGACTCGCTGAAGCGAAGGAATGGTTGCAGGTTTCTGCCATGCATTCCGAGTATTTTGCGGGAATTGCCAAATACGATTATGTAGGCTTGTCGCATTCTTTGGGGGCCAAAGGAACCCTCGGCTTTACGTTTTTGCGTTTCGGTGTAGACGATATTCCCAATACGACCCAGCTGATCGACAACGATGGTAGAATCAATTACGACAACATCACCACGTTTTCAGCCGGGGATTATGCGTTCATGGGGTCCTTTGCGCGAAATCTTAAAGTTCAAGGGTTGTCCGTTGGAGGAACGGTGAAAGTAATCCATCGGCGTATTGGTGATTTTGCTAAATCGTGGGGTTTTGGGTTGGATGCTGGTGTGCGCTATCTCCGAAACGAACATTGGCGATTTGGTCTTGTTGCAAGGGATGCGACCTCCACGTTCAATGCTTGGATTTTTAACCTTTCTCAAGACATGCAACAGGTGTTTCTTTCCACAGGAAATGATTTACCTTCCAACGGTTTGGAATTATCGTTGCCCAGATTCATCGTTGGTGCCGCTTTTACCCATCCCATCGGTTCAAAAGATAAAGGGTTCTCCCTTATGACCGAAATCGATGTGGACGTCACAACAGACGGTCGTCGAAACGTATTAGTCTCGAGCAATCCGCTTTCCATAGATCCGCATTGTGGATTGATGCTCGGGTACAAAAACCTGGTTAAAATTCGTGCAGGTGTTTCCTCCCTCCAAAAGTATCAATCCTTAGATGGCACCTCTTCTTGGGGGATGCAGCCTAATTTGGGAGTGGGTATTGGTTTTAAGGCTTTTAATATCGACTATGCTTTCACGCGCTTGGGCGCTGCAGACGCCGGTTATTACACGCACATTTTTTCGTTGAAGTTTAACATCGCTCAACCCAAGAAAAAATAGCCTATGAAACAAGGACTACTTTTTTTAATCTTTGTGTTATCGGTTAGCGTTTCCTTGACGGCACAGCAGTTTGGGAACGAGTGGATCAACTACAATCAAAAATACTATGCGGTACCGATCACCCAAACCGGTATCCATAAGATCGGTTATCAGGCTTTGGTTGATGCCGGAATTCCTGTTGGATCCATTCCCTTGAGCACCTTTCAAGTTTTTGGTCGGGAAAAGGAGCAGCCGCTCTACATCCCGGATAATTTCAACAATGTACTTGATCCCGGAGAGTTCATCTATTTCTATGCGGAGAAAAACGATGGATGGCTGGATTCTACCTTATATAACGATCCTTCTTGGTTGGGAAATCCCAAATACAGTTTGTATAACGATACCATTCGATACTTCGTTTCGTGGACCAACGGCAGTCCCGGATTACGATTTACAGAAGAGACGGACATCGATTTTGCGCCATATCAAGTCGCACCGTTTGTGTTATTTGAGAAAAGTCAAGTATTCAGTCAAGCCTACAATGAAGGTGAAATCACCTCTCAAGCCGCCAGTTCACTGTTTGTCCCGGGTGAAGGTTGGGGAAATACCATGCAAAACGGAGCAAGCGGTTACACGTGGAATTTTGCTTCAACGAATTTGGACAATTTGTATTCAGGAATCGGAGCACCTAACATTCAACTACGATCGGTTATGGTGGGTGGATCCAATGCGTACTCACCGAATTTATACAACCATCACACAAGGCTCACCGTCGGCAATGCCAACACGGTGCTTTTGGATACGTTGACCATCGGATACAATGCCATCAATATCAACAAGCAATTTCCGGTAAGCCTCCTTCCTGCCAACGGTGCTACGAACTTTAAGGTAAGTATCGTCGGAGATCTTGGGGTGGCCACTGATTTTCAAAGCGTGAATTTTTGGTCGTTTTTATACCCCAGAACTATGAACATGGGAGGAACGAATAAAACAGAGTTTTTGGTCCCGAACAGCCCTAATCAACCCAAGTCCTATCTGTCCTTAACTGGGGTGAGCATGGGCGCACCCCTGGTTTTTGCTTTCGGATCATCGCCTAAATTCCTGAAGGCTGTAACTGGAGGATCAAGTGCGTTGATGTTGGTTCCGAACGATCCCAATTACGCATCCCAAAAGTTGGTGGTACAGTCGGGAAGCAGTGTAACCGATATCCCGACCATAGTTCCTGTTGCTCCTTCAGGTTCTTTTTTCAATTTTGCGTCCACTCCGAACCTTGAAAAAGCCTTATTGATGGTGTATCCGAAAATGCTGGAGTCAGGGGTGTTGGATTATGCGAATTATAGAAGTTCTCCAGCAGGAGGAGATTACAACGTTATTTTGGCTCAGGTGGAGGAGTTGTACGATCAATTTGGCGGTGGGGTGAAAAAACACGTTAACGGCATTCGACGCTTTGCGCATTACCTTCATTCATTGAGTCAAGATAAACCCGTGGGGCTCTTTCTAATTGGAAAGGGCATCCGTGAAGCCAATGTCTCCACCACCCTTGCAACAGGACCGGGCGCACGCCAAAATGCCATTAATTACAGTAAATCCTTGATTCCTTCCTTCGGCCAACCCTCAAGCGACCAATGCATTACTTCGAATTTACCCGGAACCGATCCGTGGACGCCGCTCATACCAACGGGAAGAATCGCCGCCAACAACCTTACCGAATTGGCACTGTATCTTAACAAAGTCAAAGAGTACGAATTAGCCCAAGATTCGAATGGGGTGTACAATACCGCCTCGAAAGATTGGCAGAAGCATTTACTTCATTTTGCAGGAGGAGGAAATGCCAACGAACAGTATATTTTTCAAACCTACCTGAATGCCATGGCGGATGTAGCCGAGGACGACCGTTTCGCCGGCATTACAACGCGCATTGTAAAGCAATCAGCCAATCCGTTAACCCCTGCTCAACTACAGGCCATTTCCGATCGCATCTCCGAAGGGGTCAGTGTAATGAACTTTTTCGGTCATGCCACTTCTTCGCAAAGTGGATTTGACATTAATATCGATAATCCCGACCAATGGAATAACCAAGGAAGATACCCATTGCTCATTGCCAATTCTTGCTACAATGGGAATATTTTTTTCAGTTCTCCTACCAAATCCGAGGAATTTGTTTTGACTCCCAACGCTGGAGTAATCGCTTATTTGGGGACCTTGAATTACGGTTTTTCGGGTTCGCTTTACGACTACTCGTACCAATTATATAAGCAGTTCAGTTTGCACAATTACGGAGGCACCCTTGGTGAACACATCAAAAACACGATTGATTCGGTCATGAATGCAAATCAACCGCTCAGCACAGAATCCGTGTTCCAGCAAATGACCCTGCACGGGGATCCAATGCTTCGCATCAATTGGCATACAAAACCTGAAATTGAATTAACGGCAGAACGAATCGTATTGGGGCCTCAGGATATCTCATTAAATACCGATTCCTTAACCGTAGACATTAAACTGAGAAATTTAGGTCAGTCGATCCTTGACACTTTTGCCTTGGAAATTTCCCGCGATTTCCCTGGGGCTCCTTCGGATTCAAGTTATGTTTTTTCGATTGCTGGCTTGGATTATGAGAAAGACATCTCCGTTAAAATACCGTTTTATCCGCTGATCGGTGTTGGTTTGAATCAGTTTACCGTTTCCGCCGACATTCCCAATTTTAACGATGAAGTTTATGATGAGGTCAATAACAACCGTGTAATGAAGTCCTTCAACATCAGCGTTGATGGAATTGAACCCATTTTGCCCATGAATTTTGCGGTGGTCCCTCGGGATACTTTGGCAGTTTTTGGTTCGACCATTGACCCACTGGCCCCAATGAATTCCTACCGGTTTGAAATCGATACTACGCATTTATTCAACAGCAGTTTTAAACGATATGCCGTTAAATCGGGAACGGGTGGAGTGAAGTCGGTGAATTGGAACGAGTGGTTGCGTGTTTCTTCGAACCAAAATGATCCTGTGGTATTTACAGATAGTACCGTATATTATTGGCGCGTTGCTGTGAATGGAGCCAATCCGGTTTGGAAGAAACGATCCTTTCAATACATCCCCGGCAAAGAAGGCTGGGGTCAAGACGATTTCTTCCAATTCACCGATAATTCCGTTACGGGAATTGCTTTGAACACGTCCCAACTTCAGCGGCAGTTTATTCCGATTCAAAAGGGTATTTCATGCCTTGTAAAAAGTGCCACAACCGCTCCCCAGATATACGATAATGCGTGGTTTTTGAACGGTGAACAACAGGAATACGAAATATGTAATATGACACCTAAACTCCATGTTGCAATTTTGGATAAAGGTACCCTAGTGCCCTGGGAAACTCGGTATACGTATCCCAATGGGATGGTGGTGAATCCCAACAATAATTTCGGAAATGCGAACGATAATTCGGGTTGTAAGCCTCGGGCAATGAAGTATTTTACGTTCCACCAGAACAGCGCAGCGCAACTGGCATCTTTTCAAAATTTAGTGCAAAATGTGCTCCAAAACGGTGATTATTTGTTGGTGTATTCTCCCATGACAACGCGTTATGACTGGTGGAATACCTTTGCTCCGAGCTTGTATCAAACTTTTGCGAATTTGGGATCAGATAGCATCGTACCTGGTCGTCCGAATAAACCCTTCATCTTTTTAACCCAAAAGGGAAATCCGAGTTTTGTGGTCGAGAAATTCACGCAAGGTGCTGAGGATATTTTCATGGATACCGTAGTGTACGGTTCTCAACTGGTTGGCTATGAAACCACGCCGTTAATAGGTCCTGTGGATGATTGGCAATCGCTTTTTTGGAAACGCGATGCCCTTGAGTTTGTTCCCGGGGACAGCACGCGCATGAGGGTGCAGGTGTATAATGCGGTTGGTGCTTTGGATCACGTGATTGATACCTTAATGACGCCACACGATTCCATCATTAATTTGAACAATCTGATCAATGCTGCACAGTTCCCCTACGCACGGCTTAACGCTTTCTACACGGACTCCACGAATCAAACACCGGCCCAATTGGATTTTTGGCATGTAGTTTTTGCACCCCTACCCGAGGCGGCGATTGATCCTTCAACGGCGCTCTTTTGGTCAGGTCAAAACGATTCCATCCAAGAGGGGCAACCCCTGAAATTTGCGGTTAATATTCGGAACATCAGTGAATACGGCATGGATTCCCTGAAGGTGAGTTACAGCGTTATTGATGCTAACCAAACGGTTCATACGATTCCCTATGAGCGACAAGGGCCTTTATTGCCTGGAGCGTCGTTGTACGACACAATTACCATTCCTACCTTGAATTTTAAAGGCGAGAATTGGCTAAGGGTTGAGGTGAATCCCTATACAGATGCCAGCATGACACAAACCGATCAACCGGAATTAACCCACATCAACAATATCTTGCAAGTGGCTTTCCATGTGGGAGGCGAGGACGTTAATCCTATATTGGATGTTACGTTCAACGGAGAACATATTTTGAACAACGATATTGTTTCACCCACCAGTGAAATTTTAATTACGCTCAAGGATGATAATCCTTATTTAATTATGGACAGTGACAGCGACACTTCGTTATTTGCGGTCTACTTAACCGATCCTGATGGCATAATGAAAAAAATACCGTTTGTGGACGCTCAAGGAAATACGATTATGGATTGGATTCCGGCCAATGCAGGGAATAAAAAATTTAAAATCATCTATCCAACCTTGCTAACGAAGGATGGTACGTATACTTTATTAGTACAGGGCCAAGACCGTTCTGGGAATTTATCCGGGGATTTTGAATATCAAATCAACTTCAAGGTCATCCAAGAATCCACCATCAGTGAAATGATGAATTATCCGAATCCGTTCAGTACGAGTACGCGTTTTGTGTTTACCTTGACCGGCTCGGAAATCCCCGATCGAGTGTTGATACAAATCATGAATATCAGTGGTAGGGTGGTTCGAGAAATCACCGAATCCGAATTAGGACCGATTCGAATTGGACGTAACATTACGGAATATGCGTGGGACGGTCGGGATGAATTCGGGGATCTATTAGCAAACGGAGTTTACCTTTACCGTGTTCATGTAAGTTCCGCGGGGAAAGAAGTGAAGCATTTATCCACGGACGCGGATTCTTATTTTCATAAGGGTCTCGGTAAAATGTACATTATTCGATAGTACTTAGAAGAATTTACAGCTTAAAATGGCGGTGTCGTCTCCGTAAGGGAGCTCTCCTTTCCATTCGTCCAGTTTAGAAAACAAAATGCTGTTCATGTCCTCCATCTTTAGGGACGAGAAGGATTGTACGATTTTGATCAGTTGCTCAATGCTGAATTGTTCTCCTTCGGGATTTTCCAATTCCACGACCCCGTCCGTGTACAGGACCAAAGTACTTTTGGGGGGGACTTCAATTTTACCAACCTTCAAACTGGGTAATTCGTCCAAGATGCCCAATCCTGTGCAACCTTCGGAAAGTAAATGGACGTTTTTGCCCATCAGTAAAAGCGGTTGATTATGTCCTGCATTGATGTATTTTAGTTTTCGGGTGTACGCATTGTAATGCCCAATAAAAAAGGTGATGAATTTCTCTCCTTTAGCATTGTTGATTACCTTTTTATTCAATTCCTCAATCAGGAAAGACAGATCAAAACGCTGATATCGGAAAAGCGTTCTTAAAGTTGCTTGAAAATTGGCCATCAGTAAAGCGGCTGAAATGCCTTTTCCTGAGACATCGGCAATGCAAATGATGTATTCTTCGTCACCTAGAGGGATGAAGTCGTAATAATCTCCTCCAATCACATCCCTTGCCACATATTTTGCCGAAATGTCCATTTTTCGGTTGGAAGGAAGGTTCGATGGAAACAACAACATCTGAAGTTCTGAAGCGGTAGCAAGGTCGCGGTTAATGACTTCTTTCGCTCGTATGGTTTCTGCCATGCGTCGGTTCTCAATGGCAACGCAAATTAGGTTGGTTAAGGTTTTTGCAAATTCAAGGTGTTCGTTGTTGGATTTCAGTTTTCCCTCAGCTGAAATCAGTAAATAAGCAAGTGGTTTTCCCCCGTGTATTACAGGAATGATGGCCTCGAACTCGTTCAATAGCGAGGAATTCGATTCAGAAATGAAGGTAAGCTCTTTGAATTTCAAAAGGTGTTCGATGTTGATTTCAAGTTCCGTTTTTACCTTGGTTCCGGATTTAATGAAAACTTTCCACCCATTGTAATCGGAAAGTAAGAGGTGTTTTCGAAATCCAAGTTGTTCCTTGATGACAAATTCATATGCCTTTAGCATTCCACCTAAACTCTCTTGGTGGTTAATCGCAGAACTTACGGAAAGCAACGCATTGAGCTTGAGGGTAAACAGGTCTATTTGACGTTGTAAGTGGGCAATGGTTCGTTCGCTCATTTTTTCACATTGATGAGCGCTGGCAGTTGTTTTAGGGCTGCCATTTCTTTGAATTTTTCCCGAACCTCTCCGCACGGGCTTCCAAAATAGGTGGTGTTCCCTGCTAAGTCTTTTGAAATTCCGCTTTGCGCCAAAACAACCGTTCCGCTTCCAATTCTTACCCCGCTTGCGCAGCCAACTTGGCCCCAAAAGGTTACACCATCCTCGATGTCAACACAACCGGCTATTCCTACTTGTGAAGCGAACAAACAGTTTTTTCCCACCCGTGTATCATGTCCTATTTGTACCAGATTATCGATTTTCGTTCCCTCTCCGATATATGTGGTATCGGTAACCCCACGGTCGATCGTACAATTGGCACCAATTTCAACGCCGTCCGCGATGAATACCCTACCGCAGTTGAACATGGGATTGTAGCGACCGTTTGATTTTTTATAATAGAATGCGTTATGACCGATTACGGTATTGGATCCGATGATGACGTCGTTCCCAATTTCGGTGTCGTCCAATATTCTGGCTCCTGGGAAGATTTTTACCCGCTCTCCGATGCGCACGTTTTGACCAAAATACACGTCAGGATATTTTGCGGCCAACGAATGATCCGTAGGAGTCATGGGGCGTAATGCATAAAAATGGGCAGCAATCGTATTGAAAACCTGAAAAGGATTCTCAGAAACGATCAGGCCTTTTCCTTCGGGACACGGAACTTCTTTATCGATAATCACGACGCTGGCGTCGGATTGCAGGGCTTTATCATAGTACTTCGGGTGATCCACAAAAACGACATCTCCTGGAACCACTCGATGGATTTCGTTGATGCCCTCAACCATCATTCGCTCATTGCCGCGAATTACACATTGAGTCAAATGACCAAGGTCCTTAAGCGAAATAGGTTGAGCGAATTTCATGGTATATGGGAAATGGGTTAAAAATAAGTAAAACCGATGCGTTGATTTGAAGAATTGTGAAGAGTTTTCAGCGTTTTTTTGTTAGTTTGTAGTTTATTTATTGAACTTGGTTTGTGATTTAACAATTTACGATTATCTTTGCACTCCAATTTTGGCATTATGAAGAAAGACATCCACCCAGATGATTACCGACTAGTTGTATTTAAGGATATGTCCAACGAATACGCTTTTTTATGTCCCTCGTGCGCTCCCACCAAAGAAACCATTCAATGGGAAGACGGTAATGAGTATCCTCTTGTGAAGTTGGATATTTCCCATAAGTCGCATCCTTTCTTTACGGGCATTGCTCAGTTTGTGGATACGGCGGGTCGAATTGATAAATTCAAGAACCGTTTCGGTAGAACGATGAAATAAGCTTAGGTAACTAAAAGTAAACCACTCCCAGCGAGTGGTTTTTTTTTGCTATTCAAATTTGGCGGTTGCCCTGTTCAACCGATCCAAGAGCGTTAACCCTATCCCCATCGGCTCGGGTTTTTCGATGTACAGTTGCTGGAATCCCTTGGCATCCATTTCAATTAAAGATCGGTATAGATTTCGGGCAACTTCTCGCAAATCTCCTCCTTGACTCAGCACGGTACATTGCAGGTGTGGAAAACCATCGGGTATGTTTTGATAGAACAAATAACCAACGCCTTCTTTCGCCCGGACGGATGCATCGAAATATTTTAACGGTGTGTTCGGTGCATAATGGAATTTAACCATGCCTGGGGCTAAGGGAGATGCACTCGTTTGATTTTTGATTTCAGGGATGTAGCCGAGAACGACCGAAATATCGTCCAACGGGATGCTCCCAAGGCGGTAAATGACCACTTTTTGGCCTTCAACCCCAACAATGGTTGATTCCAGTCCAAAGCTGCAAGGTCCACCATCCAAAACAAAAGGAATCAGACCATTCAGCTGTTCTTTCACTTGCAATGCTTGCGTTGGACTGACTGAACCGTATTTATTGGCACTCGGCGCCGCTAGGGGGAAATCAAGCTCGGCAAGGAGGGTCCGAAGCATCGGATGCGAGGGAAATCGTATAGCGACCCTGGGTAAACCGGCAGTAATGATCTCTGGAACCCGCGGAGTTTTGGCTACGAGAAACGTGATAGGACCCGGGCAAAAGTGTTGTTCAAGAAGGTACAGTTCTTCCTGAAATTCCTCCATGTAGGGTCGGGCCTGTTCGAGGTTGTAAAAATGTAAAATTAGGGGATTGCTGGTAGGTCGTCCTTTTATGCTGAAAATTGAAGCTACTGCCTGTTCGTTTAATGCGTTAGCTGCTAAGCCATACACGGTTTCCGTTGGAATTCCCACCGTTTGACCGAACTTCAGTGCTTCGGCAATTTTTGAAATATCCCGGGTTAGGTGCGTTGTCATACCGCAAAGATAGGCTCAATTGAGCGTCAAGTCATCGGCTTTGTGAATAGCGTGTTGATTTTTTTTTGAGAATTACTCGCAACATATCGGTCGTCTGATGTATCTTTGTTTAAAATCATTCTAAATAAGTGAAGGTAATCATCGCCGACAGCAACGAATTATTGCGCGCAGGACTCCGAACTACGCTTTCCGGTCATGAGCGCGTGACGGAGCTCATGGAAGTAGAGAATTCAGAGGAACTTCGAAAAACGGTTTCGTGCATTGGAAAAGCGTTGGTGATCATTGATTATACGGCACCTGGATTTGACATCAATGACATTGCATCCAGCTTACGATTGAATCCCGAACTGCGTTTTATTGGCCTTACGTATTTGCAATCGGCGCAAACCCTGGTTGATGCATTGCGTGGTGGTATTATGAGTTACATAAAAAAAGACTGCAGTTTGATAGAAATTGCGGATGCGGTGAATGAAACGGCCGACGGTAATAAGTTTTTCTGCGGGAAGATTTTAGATACGATTAACAAGGCGAATCTCAACCCGGATGATTTAGATGCAGGAGCGCTAACCTGCGACCCTTTGGTCATGACCGATCGAGAAAATGAAATCATTATCCTCATTGCAGAAGGTTATACGAACGATCAAATTGCCGACCAACTTTTTTTGAGCAAGCACACGGTTAATACCCATCGAAAGAACATCCTGAATAAGTTGGGGGTAAAAAATACCGCGGGAATTGTAATGTATGCCGTTAAAACCCAGTTGATTTCCCCGAATAAGTTTTTATTTTCGGCTACTTAAATCGGCAAATGAACTTCAAATTCACCCGGCGCTGAGTAAGGTAGTTGGGGATGCTGTAATACTTTCCTTCAACGTCTTGTATCCATTGCTTTGAAAGGACATTATTCACCCCAAGCAAATTAAACACCTCGAGCGACAGCATCGATTCTGAGACGTGTTGTTGCCACCATCCTGGTTTTTTGGTGACGAGGTTATAGCTGAATCCTAAGTCAACCCTGAAATAGGCTTTCATCCGTAAAATATCCCTGTAACGGTCTTCTCCCGGCGGCCCATAGGGCAGTGGAGCTCCGTATTGAAGGCCCATCTGAACGGTGAAGTTTTCGAGTCCCGGCATCTGGTCTTGCACCATGGCACCCGCGGTTAGAAGTTGATCGGTTGGACGGGGAATGAATCCGGGGAAGAAGGTGGCACTGTCTACTACGATTTGGTCTTGGCTGTAGCCAAAAATGATTTTTTCGCCGGACGCATTGTAATATTCTTTGTAAGAATCGTATAGCAAGTTCTCCCTTGTTTGCATTACGCCTACTTTAAAAAAAGACTCAATGCCGGGAACAAATTCTCCGTGGATGTTAAAATCTAACCCTGTTGCGTAGGCCACAGCTTCGTTGTTTGCATAATAACGGGTGCGAACGTTTTCAATTTCGTAGGGGTTGACATCCCACAAATATTTGTAAAATACTTCTCCGGAAAATTTAAAGGGTTTATCGCGTTTCCAAAGGTTAAAATAGACATCGGTGCCCAAAACCGCATGCATGGATTTTTGCGATTGTACTTGCGTATTTAAGTTTCCGTTGTAGGTTCTAAATTCCCGGTAAAACGGTGGTTGATAGTACGTTCCAACGGATAACCGATAGCTTAAATTTCTTCGTACGATGCGGTTGTTTTTTACCATGTAGGCTCTTGGAAAATAACTGATAGAAGCTCGAGGTGTAACATATAACTCATTGTTAACTTGGGTATAACCGCCCCTTGTACCAAGGGAAAAAGCCCATTTAGAAGTGCTTTCTCGAAGGGTTTCAGCGACCGTGATTTTTCGCTTAACCCCGTGTTCTTTAATTTTTTGCGTGAGAACAACCCTTTCTTGAAAACGCTTTTTTGAACGGCTGTAGTTCCACTGTACATATCCCGTTGCTTTGAAGTTTTCGAGGTTTAATTTGCTCTTAATGGTTTCAAACAGCTCCACTTCGGAAGGAGAACCTTGTGGCACACTGTAACCTGCCGAATCAATCATTTTCCATTCACTCAATACGTCATTGAATCGATCGTATTCATATCCGATACCCCATTTTAGTTGAGACACCACGAAACGGGTTTGGTAAAAATCTACATAATCTGCCATGAATTGATGCGACCCTTCGTGGTAAATGTTGATGATTTGTGCGTTCAGTCGATTTCGGGCATGGTTTAAAAAAGTGCCTATTCCTAATACTGCAATAGAATCGCCGTATTCTTCCTTGGAGGGGTCGGTTTCCAGTTCATTGATATAATATTGCCCCTGAATGTCAAAGTATTCCCGCTCATCGGATTGAAAGCCTGTTAGAAAGAAATCCAATTGGGTTTGATCGTCGGGGGTGTAATGCAATTTAGTTCCAACCATTCCCGTTTGAAATCGGGTGCTTTCCTGTCCATCGAAATAGATGCGGAAAGAATAAGCTTCATTCGCGGTACCGAAATCCGTATTGGAAGTTTGAGGGGCAAAACGGTAGTTATTGGAAGAATAATGCGCTAAAAGCGACCACGTTAGTTTTGGATTTATAGTATAAGTTCCAAGGAATTGTCCGTCGCTGAACACGGGATTGTAGGCACCTTTCGTAGGTAGGGAATTTAATAAATAGCCATTAGCGCGATACCTCGCTCCTGCCAAGTAGGTGAATCGCTTGCCGAATAATCCCTCGATATGTCCTTCCTCGCTGAGCAAACCTAAGGCAACGGTGCTTTTGAAAGCGGTTGGTTTATTGTACGTAATATCCAGTACCGAACTAAGTCGATCCCCATATTGAGCATCGAACCCCCCCGCAGAAAATTTGACGGATTCGACCAAAGCCGAATGAATGAAACTCATTCCTTCTTGTTGACCTGAACGGGTAAGGAAAGGACGATACACCAGAAAACCATTCACGTATACCAGGTTTTCGTCGTAGTTTCCCCCGCGCACGTTGTAATTAGAGGTGAGTTCATTGTTAGAGGTAGCAGGTTGCGTCAGGGTAAGGTATTTTTCAACCGATATCATTTGCAATAAATCAATTTTCGGGAGTTCAATCAAATTAAAAGGGTCTTCTTTTATCCGCTGCACAATCACGGTCTCCTTCATTTGAAGTTGGAATAATACGGCTGGAAGGCTTTGAACCGGTCCTTCGCTGACGACTACTTTCATCTCTTGTACGAAAGATTCAAAGGTGAACAAGATTTCTAGCGTATCCTCGTATTTGGAATCCAAACTGAAACATCCGTCGGCACCGGTAAGCGCTGAGGAAACCTTGCCGTTTTTTTCCGTGACGCGGACTCCAGGCATGGGCGATCCTTTTTTATCGATGCATTTTCCGGTCAGGGTAACCTTTTGACCAAAGCACCATAGGCCAACGCAGCAACACGCGAAAATCAACCAATATTTCACAAAGCAAAAGTAAACGAAATTTGCCCAGTTGTATTTTATCGGAAACCTTTAATGCGAAAAGGCGTGAGAAGGCGTTTAAAAAATAAAAATTTATTATACCTTTGTGCCCCTGAAACGGAGGTTGTAGCTCAGTTGGTTAGAGCGTCGGATTGTGGTTCCGAAGGTCGCGGGTTCGAGACCCGTCTTCCTCCCTTGGTAAGATTGCGAATCCCGTTGATTCAGTTCATCGGGATTTTTTTTATCTTTAAACCACGATAGATGTCATGAAGAAAATAGGATTATTCGTTGCGTTATTTACGGTTTTGGGATGTTCTAACCCCTCTCCTAAAAGCGAATTCAAGTCGAGCATTGTTGCGAATGAAGAAAATGAGCAGCAACTGAAAGAATCTTTAAAATCCGTGGAGGCAGAAGAACAAGAGCGTGCGAAAAATACTACGAAGATTGCGTTTTCAAGAACCGTTCACGATTACGGAAAAATAACAGCGGATGCGGATTATAGCACGTTCTTTTCATTCCGCAATACTGGACCAAAACCTTTACGTATCTACGATGTTAAAACTTCCTGCGGTTGCACCGTTCCTACCTGGAATAAAAATCCCATTGCTCCGGGGGATACAAGCCAAATTGAAGTAAGGTTTCACCCGAAGGAACATCAAATTGGTCTTGAACAAAAAACCGTCACGGTCATGACCAACACGGATCCGGGAATCACGGTTTTACAAATCAAGGCAAACGTAAGTCCTAAAAAGAAATCATGAAATTACACGTTGTTGATACGGGCTTTTTTAAACTGGACGGAGGTGCTATGTTCGGTGTGGTTCCCAAATCGCTCTGGCAGAAAACCAATCCAGCGGATGAAAATAACCTGTGCACCTGGGCCTTGCGTTGCTTGCTCATGGAAGACGGCCCTCGATTAATTTTAATGGATTGCGGTATTGGAGACAAGCAAAGTGAGAAGTTTTTTTCACATTATTTTTTACACGGAAATGCAAGTCTTACGTCAAGTTTGAACAACCTTGGTTTTCATCCGGATGACATTACCGATGTCGTGTTAACGCATTTGCATTTCGACCATTGCGGGGGGGCAATTGCCTGGAATGATGCAAAAAATGGTTTCAGACCCGTTTTTAAAAATGCTACCTATTGGAGCAACGAACATCATTGGGCTTGGGCTACGTTGCCCAATCCACGCGAAAAAGCTTCGTTTCTTGCCGATAATATTTTGCCGATTCAAGAAAGCGGCCAACTGAAGTTCATTCAAAGGAACGGCGATTATTCGGAAGGAGTATTTCCCGGGGTTGATATGTTATTTGTTGACGGCCATACCGACAGCATGATGATTCCTCACATACAGTACCAAGGAAGAACCCTTGTTTTTATGGCTGATTTATTGCCCAGCATTGGACATATTCCATTGCCTTACGTAATGGGATACGATACTCGTCCCCTTCAAACACTTGTGGAAAAGGAGCGTTTTTTACAAAAAGCGGCTGACAACCAATACGTTTTGTTTTTAGAGCATGACAGCGTTAACGAATGCTGTACCTTAACCCATAGCGATCGCGGTGTTCGCTTGGAGAGTGCTTTTAATTTGGCAGAATTGGGATGAAGTTGAAACCGGATGAAATTGTCCAGCGCATGTGGGTAAAGGATGCCTTTACCTGCGCCTTGGGAATGGAATTGTTGGAGATTGACGCAGGGCGATGCGTACTGCGATTGCGGGTGAATGATTCGATGACCAACGGTTTCGGCATTGCCCACGGTGGAATTACGTATTCCCTTTCGGATTCAACCATGGCATTTGCCTCCAATGCACACGGTCGAATTGCAATGAGCATTGAAACCTCCATTTCGCATGTAAAAAAGGTGCTTTTGGGGGAGGTATTAACGGCTGAATCGAGGGAAATCAGCCGAGGTAAGACCGTGGGAAGGTACGAAGTGTTGGTTACCAATGCGGCAAAAGAGGTGGTATCCGTTTTTAAGGGTACGGTCCTGTTTAGCCAAGAAGCATGGGAAAATCAACGGTAAATGAAAATGAATTATAGCCCTATAAACGATGAAATATACTTGGAAAGAACGGTTTCGCTACTACTTTGAAAATACTTTTACTTCAGGACCATTCGGCGTAATTCGATGGTTAGCCATGATGTCCCTTGTTACTATCCTTTTGTTGGGATTGGTCATCGTACTTTTTGGCATTAGGGCAGATCCCGAGGCTCAGAGTGGTTTATCGTTCATCGAAGGGGCTTGGCAAAGTTTAATGGCAACCTTAGATTCTGGTACAATGGGGGGCGACGAAGGTTGGGCTTTTCGGGCGGTAAGGTTTGTAGCAACCTTGGTTGGCATCTTTATGATTTCCATTCTTATAGGGATTATTTCTGCTGCAATTGATGCTAAAATTGAAAATTTTCGCAAAGGAAAATCGCGCGTATTGGAAACGAAGCACACCCTTATTTTGGGCTGGTCGAATAGTATATTTTCGATTATTGAACAAATCATGGTGGCCAATGAAAATTTAAGGAAACCGGTGATTGTCGTTTTTGCGGATAGGGATAAAGTAGAAATGGAGGATGCGCTGCGTGAAAATTTGGGGGATTTGAAAAACACGAAATTGGTGGTGCGAAGCGGAAATCCCATGATTTCTGCGGAGGTGCAAATTGTTAATCCGAATGGTGCACGGAATATAATCGTCTTGAGTCCTGATGAAGATGAAGCAGATATCCAAGTGATCAAAACCGTCATGTCGTTGACGAATAGCAGTTTTCGCAAAAAAGAGGCATTTCACATTGTTGCAGAAATCAAGGATGAAACTCATTTGGAGGCGGCTGAATTGGTTGGACAGGGCGAGGCTACCTTTCTTTTTGCATCCGATTTAATTGCCCGCATTACGGCTCAAACGTGCCGTCAATCCGGATTAGCGGTAATTTACACCGATTTGCTGCGCTTCGAGGGCGATGAGATTTATTTTCAGGAAGAACCTCAACTGGTTGGGAAGAGTTACAAAGATGCGGTTCTCGCCTACAATTCATCGGCTGTAATGGGTTTAAATACCAAACGAAAAGGATTCTTACTCAACCCTAACAACGATGAACCCATCATGGCCGGCGATCAAGTCGTGGCCATTTCGCGCGACGATGATACGGTAATTTTGGACGGAAACGGTAAAAAAGGCCTACAAGATCCTTCTGCATTTAAGCAAAAACAAACCGAAATGAAGGGAGCTGAACGGATACTTGTTTTAGGTTGGAATGAAACAGGTTTTAGGATTGTGGCTGAATTGAACAGTTATGTAGCCAAAGGATCGGAATTGGTCATATTGAACGAAACTCCCATCGATATTAATCCAACAGAATACGCCAATCTGATGTTGTCTCAGGTTAAGGGTGAAATTACGAATCGCAGGAACCTGGATACCATCCAACCCGAGACCTTTGATCACATCATCCTCATGAGTAACCGAACAGGAAACATTCAAAGCAGCGATGCCCGAACCTTGGTTTGCCTCTTGCATTTAAGAAACATAGGTGAACGTTCGAACAAAGACTTGAGCATCGTTTCGGAAATGAGGGATTTGCGAAACCGAGAAATTGGGATTGTTGCCAAGGCGGATGATTTCATTGTCGGAGAAAACATCAGCAGCTTGATTATTTCCCAGATTGCAGAAAACAAGGATTTGAAAACGGTTTTCGATATGCTTTTTGATGCCGATGGTTCGGAGATTTATTTGAAACCCATTAACAGATACTGGTCGGAAGGAGAGGAACTTAATTTTTACGATTTGGCTGAAAGGGCTTTGCAATATAACGAAACAGCGATTGGTTACCGGATTATGGGTAAAAAAGATGCTGTTGCTGAGAATTTTGGAGTTAAGTTAAATCCTTTGAAAGACCAAAAAATCGCTCTGTCTGTGGATGATTTCTTGGTCGTATTGGCGGAGGATTAGAAGTATAAACGATCTACAAAACTAGGATTATGCCTGAAACGATGAGGGAATGCCCAGCCTGCCAATGTCCCTATGGCTACGAAGGGAATGAGAACGCATTTACCTGTCCGGAATGCTCTTTCGAATGGACGCATGTTGAAGTATCGCAGAGCGATGAGTTAATCGTAATGGATGCATTAGGAGCCAGGCTGCATAACGGTGATACCGTTGTTGTTGTAAAAGACTTACCGGTGAAAGGAGCTCCGAAAGCTGTGAAAGCGGGCACCAAGGTGAAGAACATTCGCTTGGCATACGGTGATCATAACATTGATTGTAAAATAGACGGCTTTGGTTCGATGGCCTTGAAATCGGAGTTCGTCAAGAAGGCTTAAGTGGAAAAGATTTAAATTTTAGGCAATAAATGCCGCTTTTCAACGATAACAGCGCGTGAGAATTGGAATATTTTTCAGTGTTTTTATACTTCGTGTTTGGTGCTTTTATGCTCAAAATTGGCAAGTGCTTCCTTCGTTTCCCGGTGTTGAACGCGATGATGCAACAGGATTCGTTGTTGGCAATGAACTATTGGTTGGTTCGGGTTTAAGTCCTTGGTGGGCGCCTTTATCCGATTTTTATGCGTTCAATCTTACTTCCAATACTTGGAGCAATAAAGCTTCTCTTCCAAGCGGAGCAGAAAGGCAATATGCTGCCGGTTTTTCAGTGAACGGTTCTGGGTATGTTTTCGGGGGGTACAATGGCGTTTCTTATTTAAACGACCTATGGTTATGGGATCCCGTAGCCAATCTTTGGACCTTCGTGGATACCCTTCCGTCCTATGGCCGTTCCGGTTGTGCCGCCTTTTCCATCGGTTACACGGTTTTTTTGATGGGAGGAAAAAGCAGCATATCCGCCGCGAATCATGAGTTTTGGTCTTTCAATACCTCGACATTGCAATGGAATCAAGAAATGGATTTCCCCTACGGTAATCTTTGGAGAGCTTCGTCGTGCACCTTTAACGGTCGTGGATTTGTGATGTTCGGGCGCGACGAAAACAACCAATTTACAAAGGGTTTTTACTCCTATGATCCCTTAACGCTCATGTGGGATTCTTTAGCCCCCTTTCCAAGTTTGGGAAGAAGCCACGCTGCTTTATTCGCATTAAGCGATGGGGTTTACGCGGGTTTTGGAATCGATGGTTTGGGGAGTTCGCACAACGATTTGTGGAAGTACAACGAACAGACCAATGAATGGGTGGCACTACCTGGAATTCCAGCACAAGGTAGAAGGGGAGGGGTTGCTTTATCTACGGGAACGGGTCTTCATTACATAACAGGAATTGATGAAAGCAATACTCGTTTGCAAGAACACTGGGTTTATGCTCCCAATGCAGGCATCGAAACCATCGGTTTAGGCAATAAAATCCTAATGGGTGTTTACGACATCTACGGGAATTTGACGCAAAAGAAATCCAATCAATTGGTTTTCGAACGGTATTCCGATGGCACCACTCGTAAGGTGTTTGTCGTCGGTGACTAGGTTTAATCCATTCTTACTTCTACCTTACGGTTAAGCGCTTTGCCTTCCTCGGTTTGATTGCTTGCTGAAGGCATGGTTTCTCCGTGAATGTGCATTCGCAGATTTTCCGCAGGGATGCCCAATTGCAGGAGTTTTTCTTTGACGTTTTCACAGCGTTTTTTAGCTAATTCGTAGTTGTAACTGGAGGAACCGTCCGAATCGCAGTAACCGTGAAGGTGTAACACGGAGGATTGGGAAACGTCGCCGAGTTTTTTCAATTCTTCAGCCGTTGGAGTGGCTTGGTCGTGGTCAAAGTACAGGGTAATAGGGGTGGGTTTTGGCTCGGATTTTAATGGCGGAGGAAGTTCTTTGGGAGTGCTTGGCGCAGGGTCTAGGGGTTTAATTTTTTCAGTTAAGGCAGAAATGTCGGCAAAATATATATCCAGGTTTCGAATAAAAAAGGCCGATCTTCCATCGGCTGAGGCCACAAATCCCATGTCATCCGCTTGCGTGTTAAACGGAGCCCCAATGTTGAGGGGTTCTACCAATTTGCCGTTATCTTCAATCTGCACTTTGAAAATATCCAAACCGCCATAGCCTCCCATCCCGTCGCTGCTAAAATAAATAGTGCGGTTGTCTCCGGCAATGAAAACGGATCGTTCGTCCCCTTGCGTTGATACTCCCATGATTTGAGGGAAACTCCATTCGCCCTGTTTTTTGACGCTATAATACAAATCCATGGGTCCATTATAATCTGGTCCGCAGGCCACAATGAACAATTTTCCATCGGCGGATACGGCCATTCCGTCTGTGCCAAATCCGAAATGGGCTTGGGACTGAAGGCTAAAAAACCGATTGATATTGGCCCCCATACTCCCGGTTTTTACCCAATTTCCGTTGCGTTTTTCAGCACGGCAATAAGGCCCTCCCATGGATCTCCAATCGCCTGCCCAACTTTGATAATACATTTCATTTCCGTCGCTGCTAAAGGTAGGTTCGTCTTCACCAGATAGCGTATTAATCGAGGTTAAGGCAACTGGGGCCTGCCATGTTCCGTTAACGAAATCGCTTTGAAAAATATCACCGCTGCCTCCTGAGCCCCCGCTACTAGCGCGATGACTCATGAAGAACAACGAATTCCCGTTGGGCAACAAGCTGATATTGCATTCCCGATCTTCGGAATTGAGTTGCGGCAACTCCACAATGTTGATGGGTTGCGAATGCTTTAAAATCTCGTATGTCTGTGCGTTCATTCCTAAGGCCGCAAGGGAAAGGCAAAGGGAGGCTGTTATCTTCATGACTTCCATAACGTCGGTGGTTTTTTTTGGTTACGATTGGATCGAAAGGCATTAGTATTTTGGAAATTCGTGTGCTGTATGGTTACAACTTTTCCCTTCAAAGTTATCTTAGCGCAAATTCATCCATGGCCAATGCGCAGTATTGAGGCTCGTATTCGTATTCAGTATGGGTGAATTTCTGGGTTGACCATAAAAACTTGTAAAACAAATAGTATATTAACGGGTTATTAGCATCCTAATGTTCATCAACCGTCTGAAACCGAATGAGTTTTACATCCCATGACATCTTTGATTATGCATTCATCGGTTTAGGATGTGGTAATGCATTGGTGGTGCTGCAACTTGAGGAACATGGCTTGCTTGAGGGCAAACGGATTTTGGTGATTGAGCCTGCGAATAAACGTCAAAACGATCGCACCTTTTGTTTCTGGATGGAGCCTCAAAAGGTTCATAACAGCTTTTTATCCAGGTTAATCGAACATGAATGGAAGCATGTCAACGTTGGAAACAGCATTCAAAGCTTGGAAACCTTGTCGTATTTTCGGATCTCCGGACTTACGCTAAATGAATCGGTGATCAAGCTTTTGGAGCGGGAACAAGCCCTGCACATCGAAGAGCGTTTTGAGGGATGTGTGTCAATGATGGAAGAATCCACCCAACTTCTGTTGAATGGCCGCACCTTTCGGTCTTTGAAGGTATTCGACAACCGTCCACCTGAATACTCTCCTCCGCACCGATCGGAAGCTCGGTTGTGGCAAAGTTTTTACGGATGGGAAATTCAGACAGAAGGGAGCGCTTTTGACCCGAGTTGTTTTACGATGATGGATTTCAACGTGGAGCAGGAGGGAGCGACGCAGTTCATGTACGTACTTCCCTTCAACGAACGCCGTGCATTAGTGGAAATCACGCGTTTCGGTGAACTTCCGATTACAGAGGGTCAGGCCGAACGAGCGCTGCACCGATATTTGGAGGAGCGTTCGTTGAACTTCACCATTTTGGAAAGGGAGCAGGGACGGATCCCGATGTTCATCGGTGCAATCGATGTGAAGGAGTCCTCTCGCCACTGCATGAATACCGGAGAACGTGCGGGAAGGCTGAAGCCGAGCACGGGGTATTCGTTTGATCGTTCTTTAAAGCATGCTGAGTGCTTGGTGGAGGCATTGCTCCACCAAAACACGGCCGCCCCCATAAAAATTGGGCGTTTTGAATATTACGATCGGTTGTTGCTTCAAATTCTTCGAGACATGCCGGAGAAAGGAAGCTTAGTTTTTCAGCAGTTATTTCAGCGCAATCCCATGGCACGGGTCCTTCGATTTCTGGACGAGCGTACCGGTCTAAGGGACGAATTAAGGGTCTTGCTGAGTTTACCCCTTGGGCTGTTCATGAAGGCAGCTATTAGAGATTTTCGATGGCGGTTTTGTTTGAACCTTAAAAAAGTACCCTGGGTTTTGTGGCTTGCTTTATGGTCTTTGTTGATGGTTACCTTGGGTCAGCGCGAGGTGCTTTATGGCACCTTGGGAGCGGGA
>JACCDP010158424.1_pt1 | contig 24818 bp, 24 predicted proteins | sample 7445841 | NCBI WGS metagenome assembly JACCDP01 (sample SAMN15323441, study PRJNA562643) | freshwater metagenome | isolation source: river surface water | place: USA:Blue River Watershed | collected 2017-08-17
CCCGTCCCGCGTGCGTCCCCGTCCCGCGTGCGTCCCCGTCCCGCGTGCGTCCAGAGCGTCACACAGCTGTGTGACGCTCTGGACGCACGCGAAAAACCCGCGTACCTTTTCACCCACCCCCGACGGTATGAATAATGGATTCATCCGTACGGGGGAACTTTTATGCGGCGATTACATAAACCGCGCCACGCAATGCGGTGCCAAACATGGAATTATGCGTCGAAGGGGTGGTATTTTTTGACGCTATGCTCCGTGCATCGAAATCCAATTTTTGGTGACATTGTGGACGGCGAAATGCACCTCAACGCGCTCGGTACAATCATCATGGAAGAATGGGAACGATCCGTCGCGCTTCGGCCACACATGCGGTTCGAAACAATCCAAGTAATGCCAGACCATGTCCACATGCTGGTCTACTTCCGCTATCGCACTGTCTACGTCAAAGGTTCATTGCGTGGCCGATTTGGGCACCGTTTGCGCAGGTCCATCTCTTCCTTCGTAGCCCAATTCAAAGCCACCTGTACACGGCGGGCTCAATACCTTCACGAAGGTACAATTTGGCAACGCAATTACGACGACCAACGTCCGTGCACCCCACCGCACGTCGCCGCAATCATCCGCTACATCCGCAACAACCCGCGCGAAGCACAACGCCGCCTCGACCAGCAACGACTGCTTTACAATAGATGTAGCACCGTATAACACACGAGGACCAAATACATGGCACGCACCCTGCGCCTCATCATTGCCGGTCTGGGCAATGTCAACCTGAATCTGCTCCGTATCTTGCAGTCGCAACAGGCCCTGCTGGCCAAGGACTACCACTTGACCGTCAGCGTCGTGGCCGTCTGTGATTCGAGCGGCGGCATCGTCGATCCCAACGGCCTCGACGTCGCCACCCTGATTGCCACCAAAGAAGCCAAGCGCGGCGTCGCTACGCTCCCCGGTGGCAGTGCGTCCCTGGTCGCGCAGCGTTTGGTCGAGTCCGTCTCAGCCGACGCTTTCGTCGAGGCCACGCCGGTGAACTTGCAGACCGCCGAGCCAGGGTTGAGTGCGGTACGCACCGCCTTGCAACGGGGTATGCATGCTATTCTGGCCAACAAAGGCCCGCTGGCCTTGGCCTACCCCGAACTGTCGGTCCTCAGTGATATGGCCGGCGATCCGACCAAACCCAAGCTCCGCTTTTCGGCCTGTGTCGGGGGCGCATTGCCCACCATCAACCTGGGCCGCCGCGATCTGGCCGGCACCGTCATCCACTCCGTCGAAGGCGTGCTCAACGGCACGACGCAGTACATCCTGCGCAGCATGGAGCGTGGCGGCAGCTATGCCGAAGCGCTCAAAGAAGCCCAAGAGCGCGGCTTGGCCGAGACCGATCCGACCCTCGATGTCGAAGGCTGGGACGCCGCCAACAAGCTGACCATCGTCGCCAATGCCGTCCTCAATCAACCCACCAACGTGCGCGACTTTGCGGTTACCGGCATCACCGCCCTGACTGCAGCCGATCTGACCGCCGCCGTTGCCCAAGGTCAGCGTATCGTATTGCTCTGCAAAGCCGAACAAAACGGCAAGGGCAGCTACGATCTGAGCGTCAAACCGACTGCACTGCCGGCCGATCACCCACTGGCCCGCATGAGCGAATGGGAGATGGGCGTTGTCTACCACACCGACATCTCGGGTCGCGCATCGGCCACCTCGGCCGAGCGCGGGCCACTGCCCACCGCCGCCGCCATGCTCCGTGACCTGATCGACGTCTCACGCTAGCACCCACACCCATGCTGAGGAGCATACTCCTCAGCATGGGTGCAACACACGGAGTGTACGATGCAGATGTCCATTACTGGCGATATTTTTGAATGGCGCGGTCCTGCACCGTTCCTCTTTGTGGGTGTGCCCGACGACGCGAGCCGCGACATCAAAGCGCTGGCGACGTTGGTCAGCTACGGCTGGGGCGTCATTCCGGTGACCGCACAGCTCGGGACCACGACCTGGACCACGTCACTGTTCCCCAAAAACGGCCGCTACCTCATCCCCATCAAAAAAATCGTCCAGACCGCCGAGCAAGTCACTGCCGGCGATACGGTGACCATCCAACTCACGATCTCGTAACACGCGTCGAAAGGCCCTTGCATGACCGCTTCCCTTACCCAAGAATTCAGCGCTACCGTGACCCCCAAGGGCACATCGCTGCAGCTCGAGCTGCCGTTCTTGCCGGCCGATGTGTGGGGGCCGCGCGACCGCTACCACATTAGCGGCACGGTCAACGGCGTGCCCATCCGTGGCGCACTGCTCCACAGCCAAGGCGCGTACTACCTGCGCATGGGACCCGCCTGGCTCAATGCCAGCGGCGTGTATGCCCAAATGAAGGTCAAAGTCGTCCTCACCGTCGAAGGCCCACAGGTTGCCAGCCAACCCGACGACATCGCCGCAGCCTTCGCCAAACACCCCGCGGCCCAGACGTTTTTCGACAACCTACCGACCTACTACCGAAAAAACTACATGCGCTGGATCGAGAGCGCCAAACGCCCCGAAACACGCGCCAAACGCCTCGCCGAAATGATGGACTTGCTCAATCACGGCAAACGCGAACACTAACAGCGTACGTATTTGCGCTTGAAGCCCAATCGCGACATCGACAGCACATGCACGATATCTTCCGCCACACTCCGCTTGAGCTGCTGGTCTGCGGGTAACGTCTGTATCTGTGCATCGATGACTGCTGCGGTCTGTTTGGCTTCTTCGTGCAGCGGAATATACGAAATAGCCAGCGCAACGATAAACCGCCGCATCGACTGCTGGGTGCGATCCGGCATCGTGAGGTATGTCTGCTCGATGCGCGTCAACATACCAGCCAGTTTGCGACGCTCAAACGCCTCGTCCTTGAGCCTGCCTACCAGCCATTCGTAGCAACTCCAGCCAGCCGACATCTCGTACTCACCGCTGCCCACAATCCACTCGTCTGCCAGCTCTTGGGCATACGGCGTCTCGGAGAGTGATACCGCGATGATGAAATCCGAAATCATCCAAAAATCAGCGCTTTTGAGCCAACGCCGAAAATCATCTTTGGTCATGATTTTCGTGTTTGCAATCATCCCCGCTAGATACATAGCATCGAAATTGCCGGTTGCATAGAGTTCCTCGGCGATTGCTTGGTTGTTCTTCACCAGCTTCGCGATGGGCTTCATGGCACCAGTCGGCACGCCCAGCACCGGCTCGTGTGCACCCTGGCTCAGGTAGTATTTGCGCTGCCGATCGGTTTTGAGTGTCTCGAATTCTGCGAAAATCTGTGCCACATCCATCGTTCATTTTCCTTTATTCCATGAGAAAACTGAAGGGCTGCCTGATGGTACCGACGCCGCTGCATGCAACGACCGCAATAGACATATTGTACGCGCAGCGGCGCCCCACCCGAATTTCACCACCGCGCTGCCCGCGCCGACGCACGGCGCGGGTTTTCGCCGTACCCGTACACACCATCACCGCACAACATAAACGCCCGTTGATATAAAATCCGCGTGGTAGAATGTCGCCATGGAAAAAAAGCCCAAAGGACGGCGCCCCGGCGCCAACGTCAACACCAAAGAGACGATCGCCGTATCCGCCCAGCGGATCTTTGCTCAGCTCGGCTATGATCGCGCTACCATACGTGGTATTGCCGCAGACGCAGGCGTCGATCCGAGCCTCGTAATGCAGTATTTTAGGTCCAAGCAAGATCTCTTTACCGAGACGATGGCACTCCCGCCGGTGGTCCTGTCGTTGCACTATGTGGTGCAATCCATCCCGCGCGAACGTTGGGGTACACACATCGCCGGCGTGCTCACACAGCCGGGCCCGCAAAACGACTTCATGACCCAGATGACCGGTGTGGTGCGGCTCGCAACCAGTGACATGCGCAGTGCCGATATGATTCGGACGGTGTATACCCAGTATTTCTTGGCAGAGCTGAGTCATGGCGAAATCACCAGTCCCGCAGTACGGGCGACCATGCTGGCGTCGTTGCTGATTGGGTTGATCTACACCGAAAACATCATTGGCGTGGCGGCCGACGCGAGTGCCCACGACGAGACCCGTCGTGCGTTGCTCGCGCACGTCATCCAGAATATTCTGACTGCTCCGATTCCGAACACGTAGTTTTCGCACCTACCGATAACACAAAGGTACTCACATGCGCATCTCACGCCACTGGTATGTCATGGCAGCAATCGCCGCCGCCATCCTCATCTCGGCCGGTGCGCGCGTCGCACCCGGGGTCTTTTTGCCGGCGTTGTCTACCGAGTTCGGCTGGACCCGTAGCTCTATCAGTCTGGCTGTCTCGATCGGTTTACTCCTGTACGGGCTGTCGGGGCCATTCATCGGTGCCTTAATCGACCGCGTCGGGACACGCTACACGGCTATCATAGGGTTGTTCGCAATTGGGCTGAGTGCCGTCGCCGGGACCCTCATCACCGACGAATTGGGCTTTGCATTGACATGGGGAGCCCTCAGTGGGATCGGCACCGGGATCGTCGGCGGCGTGCTCGGAGCAGCTGTCGCGACGCGCTGGTTCGTGGCGCAACGCGGCCTCGTGCAGGGGTTGTTCGGCGCGGCCACGAGTGCCGGTCAGCTCTTGTTCATCCCGTTGCTCGCCTTGGTGACCGAGTCGATGGGCTGGCGCACTGCATCGGTCGTCGTGGCGGCGACAGCGGCAGTCGTGATGATCCCCGTGCTCGCCATTGTGCGTACCGACCCGGCGGATGTCGGCATGGTGGCATTAGGAGCGACACCCGACACCAAGCCCACCCCGCGTGTGAGTGAGCCAGGGGTGATGCGCAAGGCCTTGCTCAACCGCGACTTCTGGCTGTTGGCCACGACGTTCTTTATCTGTGGAGCTACCTCCAACGGGCTGATCGGCACCCATTTGATGGCGCATGCGGTCGAACACGGCTTCACGGTGACCGTCGCAGCCAGTGCATTGGCATTGATGGGTGTGATGAACTTCGTCGGCACACTCGGGTCGGGCATCCTCACCGATCGCTATAATCCGCGCCGCTTGCTCGGCATCTACTATGCGTTCCGCGGCCTGTCTTTGTTCATCTTGCCGTTTGTCCACGATCCCATCGGGTTGTCGGTGTTTGCTGTTTTGTTTGGCCTGGACTATATCGCCACCGTGCCGCCGACCGTTGCCTTGACCAACGAGATCTTTGGCGCTCGCAATGTCCCGGTCGTCTATGGCTGGATTTTTTGTGCACACCAATTCGGCGCAGCGGCCGCATCCTGGCTGGGTGGGGTGGCACACGATGCCCGCGGTGATTATCTGCTAGCGTTCGTGTTGGCCGGGGTCACTGCCGTCATTGGCAGTAGTTTGGCGGTACAGATTCGCAAACCACAGCCAGTAGCTGACGCTGCGGCTGTGTGATTGATTGCGTTGAGCGGGGTTTATTGCAATAAACCCCGCTCAAAGAAATACCCCTCCAGATGCAACCCCGCCTATAATATCCAAAATCACACAGAACCGAGAAACACATGACCATCATTGCTCCGCACCTTTTTGACGAGGCGCACCAGCGTATCGCGCCGTACATCCGCCACACGCCTATGTTGCCGGCGCCGCGACTCCGCGGCGACCTCCATCCAAACCTCCAGCTCAAGCTCGAAAACACGCAGGTCACCGGTTCGTTCAAAGTGCGCGGCGCCTTCAACACACTGCTCCAGATGACTGCTGCCGAGCGCGCCCGCGGCGTCTGTTCGGCCTCGGGCGGCAACCACGGGGTTGCGCTTGCCTATGCCGCGTGGCGCTTGGGCTGCCCGGCGACGATTTATTTGCCGGCCCGCGCCAGCGCCGACCGCGTCGCCCGTGTCGAAGCCTGGGGTGCTACCGTGGTGCGCCACGGGGACGTCTGGGACGACGCCCACGTCGCCGCCATGGCCTTCGCCGCAGCCCAAGGCATCCCATACATCCATTCGTTCGAGGCGGTGCCGACGATTATCGGCCAAGGTACCATGGCAGTCGAACTCTGCGCCGATGTACCCGATGCGGACCTCTTCATCATCGCGATCGGCGGCGGCGGACTCATCGCCGGCGTCGCCACCGCCATCAAACAACGCAATCCCGACGCCACCATCATCGGCGTCGAGCCGACCGGCGCGCCCAGCATGAGCGTCAGTGTCGCGGCCGGTCATGTCTCTACTCTGCCGGGCGTGACCACGTTCGCCGACACCCTATCACCGCGGGCCGTCAGCGACACAACGTTGGCCCTCACTCGCGCCGCCGTCGACCACATTGTGCTCGTCACCGATACGCAGATGCTGGCTGCCATGCGCTGGTTGTGGACCGAGTCCAATCAGCTGGTCGAACCGTCGGGTGCCGCCAGCATCGCCGCAATCCAGTGCGGCGCTATCGATATCAAACGCTATGCCACGCCCGTTGCCATTATCTGTGGCGGCAATGCAGCAGCCGAACCCGTGTTCCAGGCCTATCACCAGAATGCAAAGGACTAATCCCTATGATCGAGCACTTCCATGCCAATATCGACAGCATGTCCCACGCAATTCCGATGCTTCGTACGCTTGTTTGCCCGCTCAGCGACGCGCAGATTCGTCGCAAACCCGCACCGACCGAATGGTCGATCGTCGAAATCGTCGGTCACCTCATCGACACCGAGCAGTTGTTGCGCTACCGCATCATCCGCATGACGACCCTCGAACACCCCGCCATCATCCCCTACGACCAAGACGCCGCCGTCATTCGGAACGGCTACCAACGTGCAGATCTACACGCTTTGTTGCGCACCCTCGCGACCGAACGTGAGACAACCCTGCAGACGTTCAAAGGATTTTCGGCGACCCAACTCGCTCGCACCGGCTGGCATCTCGAATATGGACTATGGGTCGTCGCCGATGTCGTTACCTACCTCGCGAAACACGACTCGATGCACGACCAACAAATCCGCAACGCCATCAGACAACCCTAGTCCAGTCACTCAATCCTCAAGGTGGGCGTGAATGAGAATAATTTTATTTATTCAACAATAAGTTTTATTGTGTATATTTTTGTGTATAATTCCTTCAGTTATTGCACAAGGTATAACGGTCATCTGGTAATGGTACATTCCAGCAGATGACCACACGAGGGCGATATGAGCAACGTCGTACTCCGTTCAATAGAGCGTATGCAGGGATTCCCTGGACACCTCAACACGCTCACCACCATGCTGGATGCTACATGGATCCGTCTGCGCCCCGCTCCAACTTCATGGTCGATTGTCGAGATCATCGGGCACCTTGGTGATGTCGAGCGGGTCATGCGTGAACGCATGCATCTCATTTGTACCCAGCAACACCCCGCCATCGAGGCATTCGACCAAGACAAGTCTGTGCTCCAGCATTCCTATCAACACCGTGCGCTCGACCAGGTGCTTGCTACATTTGCTGACGAACGTGCCCGCACGTTGGCTTTTTTGGCGACGCTCCCGCAGACTATGTATGCACGGACGGGCTGGCACCCAGAGATAGGATTGTTACGGGTCGACATGATGATCGAACATCTTGCCAAACACGACTACACCCATTATCGAGACATTCATGTCATACTGCGTCAGGTAGACAAATCTAGCACACACGCGATTGCCTAAGGAACGGTGTATGAACGAATACCATGCTGCACTCACTGCGTTGACCGCATTCCCATCTGAGCTCCGTACCCTCGTCGCCGGCATCAGTGACGACGATGCGCAGCGTATGCCAGCACCCAACGAATGGTCGGTTGTCGAGATTATTGGTCACCTCATCGATATAGACCCGCTCCAAATCGACCGCATCGATCGAATGCTGGCCGAAGAACGCCCGCACTTTGTGCGGTTTGACCCCGATGCAGCGGTAACCGCCGCCGGCTACGGGCGCCGCGCACTCTCCGATGTATTGGCGGCATTCACCGACGTGCGCCGGGCGACTGTAGACGGCCTGAGCACCATTGCTCCCGATGAGCTGAGCCGGGTTGGGGTGCGCTATACCGGTCAAGAAGTCACGCTCGGCCAGCTCTTGACAGCGTTCGCCGCCCATGATCAGACGCACGCACAACAGATACGCGCCATCCTCGCACCCAAGGGCTAGCCAGCATGCTCAACATCGCAGTCCGGAGCGCGCGCGACACTGACGTCGACGCGGTTACCACCATCTACAATCAAGGGATTGCTGATCGAATCGCGACCTTCGAGACGCGATTGCGGACCCCAGACGAACTGGTGCCCGTGGTCACATCTGGTCAGTTCCCGTGCATGGTTGCTACCGTGGCCCGGACTGTTGTCGGCTTTGCCAGCACGTCGGCCTACCGCGAACGGGCGTGTTATGCCGGTGTGGCAGAGTTTTCGATTTATATCGAGCGCAGTTGGCGTGGCCAAGGCATAGGCGTTGTGTTAATGGATGGGCTGTGTCGATCCGCACAGACGCAGGGGTACTGGAAGCTCGTGTCACGGGTTTTCGTCGAAAACACTGCGAGCCGACGGATGTTGGCCCGTGCCGGATTCCGCGAGGTCGGCATCTACCAGCGGCATGCCCAGCTCGAAGGCAATTGGCGTGATGTCGTGATTGTCGAAAAGCTCCTCGACGAGCCTTCTCAATAACCTCTCATCCAATATATACCGCCATACATCCACAACCTGTTACGATACGTAGCAAAGATGAGTGTCTGCTATAAATCGCATCACTTCTGAATGAGTCACCACCTCGGTGCCTCTGATTCGCTCGAATCACGAAGGAGTTGTCCATGCACATCCCCGATGGCTATCTGAGTCCGTCCACCTGCGCCGCCATGTTTGCCGCTTCGACACCGTTTTGGTATGTTGCCAGCGCTCGCATCAAAAAAACCCTCTCGATGCGGATGGTTCCTCTGCTGTCCGTGTTTGCCGCATTCTCGTTCATCATCATGATGTTCAATCTGCCTCTGCCTGGTGGGACCACCGGTCACGCTACCGGTGCGGCGCTCGCGGCCATTGTGCTCGGGCCATGGGCTGCAGTAGTATCTGTCTCGATTGCACTCATCATCCAAGCGGTGTTCTTCGGCGACGGCGGCATCTTGGCAATTGGTGCCAACTGCTTCACCATCGCCATTGTTGGTGTCTTTGTCGCACATTACACAAACCGCATGGTTGCTGGCAATAGTGCGGTCGATTCGCGCCGACGAGTGATTGCTGCTGGTATTGCCGGGTATCTATCCATCAACGCTGCGGCATTCGCCACGGCCGTGCTCTTTGGCATCCAGCCGATGTACTTCACCGACAGCAACGGTGCACCGTTGTATGCACCATACCCGCTCGACATCGCCATCCCTGCCATGATGATCGGCCACATCGGCATCGCCGGCTTCGCCGAGTTGATTGTGACTGCGGGTGTCATTGGGTACCTCCAAAAGAACGACATCAGTCTGCTGAGCATTGCGCAGACGGACGTCCCAGCAGGGACCCATGCTGCAGTCGCTTCAGGCTGGCAGGGTGCCCGCCGGATGTGGTTGGTGATTGCCACATTGCTGGTCTTGACCCCGCTGGGTCTCATTGCCGCAGGCACCGCCTGGGGCGAATGGGGTGCCGAAGAACTCGTTGCACTCGACGGCGGACAAACCATAACCGCCGCACCTACTGGGCTGCTGCAGTATGCAGCAATCTGGGAGGCACCGGTCCCTGACTACGCTGTTTCATTCATTTCTTCGGAGCAGCTGGGGTACATTTTGTCGGGTGTCATGGGCGTCGGTCTGATTATCTTGACCATGTTGGTATCGACATATATCGCCGCACGTTTTACCCGTCGCAACGAACAGTCCAACCCCTAATCGAACCAACGTGCGCGTCGGCGCATGGATAGACGGGACGTATTTTGGATACGTCCCGTTTGCTATCGAGGAGTCCCTGCATGGGCGGTGAGGCACATCACGGCAAGCGCCGTGGCAATTTCATACAACGGACCATCGACGCGCTCGCCGAAACCCTCGAGCGCTCGCTCTATGCCGAACAGCTCGCCGAAGGTGGCGGGCTTTTGCAACGACTCGACCCACGTGTCAAACTCGTGGCGATGCTGGGCTTCATCATCTGTGCGGCTGCATCACGCAACCTACCGGTGGTCGTTGCTATCGCAATGGTCGCCATCGGCCTTGCGCTCGTATCGCGCATCCCGTTTCGGTCGCTCATGCCGGTCTGGATCGGCATGTTCATCTTTAGCGGGTTGATTGCCGGGCCAGCGATTTTTCTCACTCCTGGTCCGAGCCTGGCGACCGTTCCTTGGTTGGGCTGGCAGGTCAGCAGTTATGGGTTACGCAGTGCAACGTTGTTGATCCTGCGCTCCGAGGTGAGCATCACGTTCTCGGTTATTCTGGTGATGACAACCCCGTGGATCCAGGTGATGAAGGCGATGCGTGTGGTCGGTGTACCGACCACGGTCGTGGTCATCTTGGGGATGACATACCGCTACATCTTTCTGATGCTGCAATCTGCGAGCGATATGTTCGAAGCACGACAAAGCCGTGTCATCGGCACGCTCACTAATGCAGATGCACGACGCCTCGCCTCGGCGACCGTTGGTGTGTTGCTGAGCAAAAGCTTTCAACTGAGCAACGATGTCTATTTGGCGATGCAGTCGCGTGGTTTCCGCGGCGAAGTGTACACCCTCGACGAGTTTCGCCTTGGTCGTAACGATTACATTGCCATACCGATTGCATTGGTCATCATCGTATCTGGGATCTGGTTCGGTTACGTCTAGACGAGGGCACCATGGACGCGATATTTACACTCGACAACATCCGATATGACTATGCCAACACCGCACAACCCGCATTGCGCGACGTGTCGATGTCGATTCTGCGCGGTCAGCGCGTGGCGATAATGGGCGCCAACGGATCCGGCAAATCGACGTTGTTGCGCATTTTGGACGGCTTGTATTTCCCCAAAAGCGGCACCGTAACGGCGTTCGGCGAGCCGCTCGACGAGCATCATCTGATGGAGGACGCCTACGCACACGCCTTCCGGCGCCGCGTGGCGTTTGTCTTTCAAAATCCTGATGTCCAGTTGTTCAACCCGACCGTCTACGACGAAGTCGCCTTTGGGCCGTTGCAGATGCGCTGGGACAAGCAGAAAATAACCCGCGCGGTCGCAGACACACTCGACATGCTCGAGATCACGCACCTGCGCGACCGTGCACCGCATCGCCTCTCGGGTGGCGAAAAGAAGCGCGTCGCCATTGCGTCGGTGCTCATCCTCGACCCTGAGGTCATCCTGCTGGACGAGCCGACCGCCGCCCTCGACCCCAAAAGCCAAAGCATGGTCGTCGATTTCCTCGTTGGTTGGGCCAACTCCGGCAAAACCATCGTCACCGCCACCCACGACCTCGACACCGTGCCCGACATCGCCGACGATGCATACATCTTCCAACACGGTGCAATTGTGGCCCACGACACACCAGCCAACCTGCTCCGCAATCACGATTTGTTACTCGCAGCCAACCTCGTGCATGCCCATCATCACCATCATGATGGAGTGCCACACAGCCATCCACACTTCCACCTTGGTCATGCGCACGAGCACTCCAGCGGGATCTAGCCTGTCGGGTCTACCCATCGCATCGACCATGCCGACAATTCGCGCTATGGTATGATAACGGTGGTATTTGGCAATACGATGGACAAAACGTTGCACAAAATTCCCTGGTCTTGGATTATCGGTATTCTCCTAATCGCACTCATCGGTTGGCTCGGCTACAGCACACGGGCCGAACTGAGCGAGGCGGTGTATTTATTGCAAACCGCCGACCGAGTATGGATAGGTGTTGCGTTTGCCACGATTGTCCTCGGCTTCGTCACTGCCGGCCTGATTTATGGGTCGGTATTGGCCGTGCTCGACCACAACGAGACGTTCGTCTGGTTGGCTGGCACTGCATTGGTCGGCATTCTGCTCAATCAAACCGTCCCAATGGGGAGTGTTGCCGCATACGCATTTCTGGTTGCTGCGTTGCGCCGCCGCGGCTTTCCCTCGAGTAGTGTGGCGATTGTGGCAGGCACCGAGTTGTTGAGTTGGAACGGCGCCGCCTTGCTGTTGTTTAGCGGTGGCTTGCTGTACATTACGACGACCGCCAATTACCAGGCGACCTTCCCCATCATCACCGCGGTATTGCTCACCGGTCTGCTCGCGACTGCCGTCATCATCGCCGTCACCCGGCCCACATCGACGGTATTGTCCTGGTTGGCGACCCTGCGCCGTTTGGTGGGACGTGCCGGCATCGATTGGGAGACGCGTTCGGTCGAACTCGTCGTCGAAGAAATCGGCAAAAGCCGATCCGTCTTTGCGGAACGCCCGTGGCGTCTGATACGCATTATTCTGTTGCAGATGCTGATCTTTGTGTTGCATGCTGCCGCGTTGACCGCGCTCTTGCGGAGCGTGCGCCTCGACGTCCCGTACTTCGATGTACTGGCTGCCTATGGCATGTCGCTCATCGTTAGTTTGTTTACTATTTTGCCGGGCGGTGGTGGCGCGGTCGAGGCGGCCTTGTCGTTCTCGCTCCATCTGCAGGACGTCCCGCTGAAGGAAGCGCTCAGCGCCGCCATCCTCTTTCGTTTGCTCAGCTTCTGGCTTATGTTGCCCGTCGGTGCCGTCTTTTATCGCATCTTGACACGCCCATCAACACCCAAAAAGGAGCATGGTCTATGATGACTATCGGCGTTTTGATTGTACTTGCGTCAGCAGTGATGTTTTTGGGGGTGGCGTTTTTTGTGTGGAACGGTGTCTTCGATACCATCGCGACCAAAGTCTTGCCGCGCTTCATCATCAACCAAGAGCACTTTCTGACCCGTGTCGGCACCATGGTCTATGTCGTCTTGATCGCCAGTCTGCCTGCTACGTTGGCCATGTTAACGACACTCAAGCTGATCGCCATGATGCGCAGCGCGTGGAACTTCTAGCGCGCGCTTACTGCCAGCTGCGGTCGATCCACAGCATTGTCTCGCTCAAATCGACCGATTGGGCGACTTCGACCAGGTAGCCGACATCTTCGACCGAATCGAGCTGGATGTCCACCCCAGCAGGGAACGTCGGGTTGAGGCGCCAATACCGCTCACGCAGAAACTGCTTGCACTGATAATCAGCCACACCCATCACGCCGTTGATGAGGATATTGACCAGTGGCCGCGCCCATTGCGCATAGCCCCAATCGAGCGCATCACCCTCCACATAGCGCAACGATCGTCCCGCCCCAAACGAACACAACACGATGTCGTCCAACTTCGGCGCATCGTGATTTTTGCGCGTATCGATGGCATGCGCCAAGGCTGCCACACTCGGGTTATTGGCGACCACACCGCCGTCGATGTAGCCGTCGTACGCGGGGAAGTACGTCGGCGCTGCACTCGTGTACATGCCCACCTTGTAACAGGGCACATCCGCATCACCGTATATGCCGCCCATATTGGTGAAAAACTTCGCTTCCCAGGCACGCCGCTGTGGATCCGGCGATTGATTATCGAGGTCAAACGCCGGGATGTATACGTCTTTGCCGAGTTGCCCCAGCGTCGTCGTCCCAAAAATCTTGAGGAGCTCGGCCTCGAGCCCCGTACTATCGTAGTTGGCGCCAATCATGCTCCCCAAATCAAACACATTATCGACGACGCTATCGCGAAAGATGATGTGCCCTTTGCCCTCGTACAAACTACGGAGTTCTCGGGGGTGCATGCCTTTGGCTAACCCGAGGGCGATAATGCCGCCGGTCGATGTGCCCGCATAGAGGTTGACTTTGTTCAGGAACGACGGGAATTCCGCCACGATACGTTCGAGCAGTACCAGTGTCAAGACGCCAGCAATACCGCCTCCGTCGAGCGACAAAATCCGATATCCACGCATCTCAACCACCTTTTGCTACGACAATCGCCGCCAACTCCGCCCTGATGCGCCGATGAACTCGTGCGATGCATCCGGCCCCCAGCTGCCGCCGACGTATTCGTGGATGGGCGACCCGAGCGTCTTCCACCCTTCGATGATGGGGTTGATGAGCGACCACGACGTCTCGACCTCGTCGCTCCGGGTAAACAACGTCGTGTCGCCGGTCATCGCATCGAGGAGCAGCCGCTCGTAGGCCTCGGGCGATTCGCCGCCGAAGGCGTCGACATAGTTGAAGTTCATCGTCACCGGCCGAATATCGCCCGCTTGACCAGGAACTTTCGAATTAAAGCGTAACGCGATGCCTTCGTTGGGTTGGATCCGAATACTCAGCTCGTTGGGTGCGCTCCGTGACATCGGGCCATCTTGAAACAACAGCAGCGGCGCGCTTTTGAAGACCACGGTAATCTCGCTCGCGCGGACCGGCATACGCTTGCCCGTACGCAGGTAGAACGGCACCCCGGCCCATCGCCAGCTTTCGATCTCGAAGCGCATAGCGACGTATGTCTCGGTCGTACTGTTGGCCTGCACACCCGTCTCGTCGAGGTATGCCGGTGCGGTGCCGGGTCCGGCGCTGTAGCGACCGCGCACCGAAATCTTGTTGACATCAGCGGGTGCTATCGGGCGTACAGCGCGCAACACTTTGACTTTTTCGTCGCGCACCGCATCGGCACTCGCACCACCGACGGGCGGTTCCATCGCGGTCAACGACAACAACTGCATCATGTGGTTTTGGACCATGTCGCGGATAGCGCCGGCCTGTTCGTAGTAGCCGCCACGCCCCTCGACGCCGATAGACTCGGCCACAGTGATCTGCACGTGGTCGATGTAGCGACGGTTCCACAGCGGCTCAAAGATGCCGTTGGCGAAGCGCAATACGAGCAGATTTTGGACTGTTTCTTTACCCAAGTAGTGATCGATACGATAGACCTGGCGCTCTTCGAAGACGTCGTGGACAACCTTGTTGAGGTGCAGTGCACTCTCGAGGTCGTGGCCAAACGGCTTTTCGACGATGATCCGCGTCCACCCGCCGTTGGGGGAGTTGGCCAAGCCAGCGGCGCCGAGGTTGTTGATGATGTCTTCGTAGGATTCGGGCGGGGTGGCCAAATAAAACAGCCGATTACCGCTGGTGCCTTGTTCGGCGTCGATGGCGTCGAGTCGTTCTGCCAGGGCGCTATACCCCTCGGCGTCTTCGAATGTCGAGCGGATGTACGAGACGCGGCTGATGAAGCCCGGCCAATCCCCACCCTCGAGGCTGGCCCGCGAGTGTTTGCTGCCCTCGTCGAACAACAGGGTGCGGAAGTACTCGTCGCTCCAGTCACGCCGTGCAAACCCCAAGATGGTGGTGTTGGCGTGGAGCAGGCCTTCGCGGCGCAGATTGTAAAGCGCAGGCACGAGTTTGCGGCGGGTCAGATCACCCGTTGCGCCAAAGATAACAATCGTACACGGGTCCGAAATGCGCGCAGTGGTATTCCGTTGCATAGGGTGTCGACTCCTCAGCGCTATGGTGCGGATGGTATGGGCGTTGGGAGCACGACATTGTCTCCGCGTTGGGCATACGGTAATGGCGGGTCAGGGAGTGGCGCTTTGTAGAGGGTCCCACCGTTGACAAAATAGAGCATCGGCCGGGCTTGGGTCTCGTCGACGGCGACAGACGTCAAATTATCGAGCGTGTATTCGCTATCGGTCGGCACGGCGATTTGTTGGACAAAGCGGCCCGTCCGTTTTTCGATTTGGATGATACGCCCGCCATAGCTATCGACCAGATAAAAGTATCCTGCATCGCCTTCGCCGGTGACCATCATGCGGGTGACCGACCGGAGTGCAGGGGTGATTGCGGGTAATGCTATGGTACGCTCATAGGTACGTTCCCCATCGGCGACCTGTGCAAAGACCTTGATGCTCCCGCTGGGCATCAAGAGATAAATGCGGCCATCGATGCCCATGTCGACCGCGGTATCGAACGATTGACCGCCGTCGTTTTGGATCCAGGGGGTAGGGAAATCGCCGAATTGTGTCGATAAGTAGCGCAGAATATTGCTCTGCGTGACCCCCCAGACATACAAATTGCCGCCAAAGCTCTGGACGCGCATGCTGCGTTCGGATGGGTTCCACTCCAAGCTACCGGCCAGAATACTATAGTTCCACTCGTTCCCATTGCGGAAGAAGTAGATGTACGGCCCGTTGTTTGCGCTCTGTGCAATGGCAATGATGCTGTCGATACGCCAGGCGATGTCGAATACTTTGGCCACCGTGACATCACCAACGGTATTGTTCGGTTGGAGCATCGGCGTCGGCGTACCGCCCTCGCGTGGGACGTTGTACAAGATGCCGGCATTGCTGTCATAGAGATAAATCATCTCGAAGTTGCTGGCGTTTTCGACCGACGTCGCCGGTGGTGGGACCACTACACTGCTAAACATACCGCTCTTAAGCGGGTGTTGGGCGACGACTTGGATTTCTTCGAGGAGCGACCGCCGCTGGACTACACGCTCGGCCTTTTCGATTTTGTTGATCATGGTGAAGTAGCGCTGCCGATTGCTGGTTGTCGCCGTAAAGACACCACTCTGCTGCAAATCCGTCAACATCGTCCGCGCCAATTCGATACGCAACTCGGCGTCACGCTCGTTGACGGCGTCACTGATTGCCTGGACGGCGACTTCTGCTGACACAATGCTGTTTTCGCTGCGTTGCAGACGATTCTCGCGGGCCACGTTGGTGCCATAAAAGAACAACACCGCAATCACTGCGCCCATCAGCGACAACATCGCCCAGGGGAAGGGTGGTTTTTGTTTGCGATACGACAACCCTTCGCCGCGCGACACCGACTGCATGCGCCGCTGGGTAGGGGTCGGCAAGCGGAACCAGCGCTGACTCATCAATCGTTGGAACACCGTCCCCATCAGCTCGCTGTACTTGATCGGCTCGGTTTGTTGCGTCCGGTAGCGCCCGGGTGTCGCCCGATAATCGGTGTCGAGCGGCGTCGACGGCACCTCGACATCGACCGCTTCGATGACATGCTGCGGCCGTTCGGTGCGGTTTTTGACTTTGTCGACACGCGCCATGCGTTCGACCTGCAAATCGATATCTTCGCCGACATCAATGGGTGCTGGGTTCGGGATGGGGTCGACGGTGTAGGGCACCTCGGGCGGCTGCCGCGTCATGCGTTGCTGCTCGGCACGGACGATGCCGCGGTAGTTGTTGCCAGACTGCGAAAAGCGCCGCTCCTGCGCACCAATCAACAACGTCCGGACCCATTGCACCAACCGGGCAAACCACAAACCGGTATTGTCGGTGGCGACCATCAGCTGCTGAGTGATACTCGAAAAACTGCTGGTTACTTGGCGTGGTTCGTCGGCTGTGCTATCGAGCATCACCGCGAGCCCATAGACATCGCCGACGGTCGCATCGCGGAGCACCGCGTGCATGCCCTCGGCCATCAATGCCACATCGCCGGACCGCATAATCGGCGCCATGTCGTCGCGACCCAACAGCCGTGCCATATTGCTGGTCACCAAAATCACGCCTTCGCGTTGGAGCAATGGCGCACGATAGAACTCCGGCTCGACCGACAGACTGCCGCCCAACAACCCATTGCTGATCGACGTACTGGCGCTCTGTTGTGACTGGCGCCACAGCGGCCCTGCCGGGATAGAACGCATCTGTCCTTCGGACAAGATGTATGTTTGAGCAGGCAGGATTTGTGCGATGTAGAGATCGCGCCCTTTGATGACCGCACACGTCATCCCAAACGAAATCCGCTGTTGCGGCAAATGCGCGACGTTGTATTCGTAGAGTGCCTGATTGGCGGACATGATAGCCCGGCGCAACGATGCATGGATGCTGAACGATGCGTTTTCATAAAACAATTTGCGGATGGTGCGCATCACCATCTGGATGGCACCCCGGTGCTTGTGGTGGTCGGTGCCGCCTTCGAGCAACACAAATAACTCACCCTTGCGTGCTTCGTCCGAACGTGGATCGTTTGCTTCGCAGATCAAGATGAGTTCTTCGCTGGTTGTGTTTTCGCCGCTGGTCTGCCCAAATTGTACGCTGCGCGTACGCATTCGTGCCATAGGTCACCCTCCACTGCAATTATAGCACTGTTGCGCCGTTTGGCAGGCTTTGGAGTGTCAAAAATTCATTGCACTTGGTCTGTTGTCCGGCCAATTCTTTACCTTGTCTTTGCATTTTGGAGGGTCTCACTCTGATGCACAAAAATCGATGCAGATTTTCTTGCTTTTCTCATCTAGAAAATACCATACACTGTACAGAGAATGCGAGATGTATCGTATAATTTTCAGTAGCACCGTTGTTTTTCGAAATAGAATCAGATACGAGGGTTATATGCGGCACACGGTAGTGTCTATGATTGTTCTCGCTTCGTTCCTCGGCGCTTGTGCAAGTTCGGCTGCGACGCAGTCCGGCGCCACGCCGACACCACGCCCACCTGCCCCTGCCATGGAAAAGCAGACCTACACCGTCGAAGTCGGAGATGTCGTCGACGAAATAAAAGTCAGTGGCACGGTCGCAGCCATCAAACAAGAAGAACTTGCCTTCGAGCAATCTGGCTTTGTCAAAGTGGTCAACATCGAGCGCAACGACATCATCACCAAAGGAATGGTCTTGGCAGAGCTCGATTTGGGCGACCTCCCCAATCAGCTCCAACAGGCCGAAGTCAACTACACCCAAGTCAAAATCCAATACGACCGGAGCGGCACCCAGCGTGACCTCGGTCGGCAGCGTGCCGAGCTCGATTTGGCCGAAGCCAATGCAAACCTCGACCGCTTGATCAACCCGCGCCCGTCGGACATCGCTACTGCCCGCGCCACCCTCGAGTCGGCCCGGGCCAATCTGGCATCGACCACGGCCAATGCCAACAACGACGTCGAGCGTGCCCAATCCGACCTCAACACGGCACAGCGCAATCTGCCGCTCATCCAAGAAGCCTTTTCACAAGCCTTGTATGACTGGGACGGCGTCAAAAACGACGACGAACACCCACAGTACGACCGCCGCCGCCAAGCATATGTCGATGCCCAAAACGCCCTCGACGCCGGCACCACGGCCATGAACAACGCCAATCAGACGTTGATTGCTGCCAAAGCCAATCGGCAGCCGCTCATCGACGGCGCTGCGGCGACCCTGCAACGCGCCCAAATCGCCTATGATCAGCTCACCAAAACGCCTGATCCCGACGCCATTGCTAGCGCCCAGCGCGCCGTCACGCGCGCCGAATTGGCCGTCAAAGAAGCCTCGCAGAGCGGCGATCCCGAGCTCGAAAAAGCCTTGTCTGCATCCAAATTGGCCCTCGAAAACATCGAAAAAGCCATCGCTTCCGGCCAACTCATCGCACCATTCGACGGTATCGCCGCCGAAGTGTCGACCGGTCCGGGCAAGCAAGTCGAGGCCTACCGTCCCGTCATCACGGTCATCAACGACTCCGCCAAAGAGATTTTGGTGCAGAGCGTGTCGACCGAAGATTCGGCCCGTATCGGCATCGGCATCCCGGTCAGCATCTTTTTGGCACGCTCACCCGCCATCGAAATCCCAGGCGTCATCGTGAAGCTGCCGACCAAAGCAACGTCATCCGCCTCGACCATTAATCCGGATCCTGCTTATCACATCGAATACACGCTGCCACCCGACCTCACCGTCGACGTCGGTGACTTGGCACAGGTCGTGATTACCCTCAAACGCCAAACAGACGCACTTTGGTTGCCACCGCAAGCTGTCCGTTCATTCGAAGGACGCCGCTTCGTGGTGGTCCGTGACGGTGAACGCCAGCGCCGCCAAGATGTCAAAATCGGCATCGTGAGTAGCGATCGCGTCGAAATCCTCGATGGCCTCAAAGCCGGCGACGTCATAGTAGGCCAGTAGGCCCGCGGAAGGATTGATCCAATGGCAGCGCCTGTACTCAATACACCGCCGGCACGACCCACACGTACATCCGGGAACACCCCTTTGTCGTGGCTGACTGGCATGGTCATGGTGGTCGGACGTCGATTGTGGAGCAATCTCTCGCTGGTATTGGCGATCGCGGCGGGCTTTACCGTCGCCGTCGCCATTGTGGTCAGCATCCCGGTGTATGCCGAGGCTGTCGGCTATCGCATCCTGCGCGAAGAGCTTTCGTCACCCATCAACGGCACGCGCCGACCGCCCTTTGCGCTTATGTATCGCTATTTGGGCAGTGTTTCGGGCGCACTCGAACCAGACAAACTCACCGCTGCCAATGACTACTTCGACACCCAGCTGAGCGATCGCCTCAACCTCGATATCCTCGGCCAAACACGCTATATTGCCACCGACAAAATCCCTCTCAAGCTCGAAGCCAGCGGCTCGGGCACCCCGCTCAGCTGGATTTCGATTGCGTTTGCCGACAAACTCGAAGAGCACATCGACATCATCGACGGGCGCATGCCGGCACCGACCGCGGTCGGTCAACCGCTCGAGGTCCTCTTGTCGTCAGATTTTGCGTTCGGTTTGGGTCTGCAGCCCGGCGACACCTACTATGTGTTTGCCCAACGCGATGCGCCCGAAAAGAGCATGATACCGGTCTACATCACGGGTTTGTGGGCACCACGTGACCCAGCCGAAGAGTACTGGTTCTACTCGCCCGATGTCCTGCACGAGACGCTGTTCACCACTGCCGATGCGTTCTCAAACCAGTTGTTAGCGGCGAATCCCAAACCTGTCCACGTGGCGGTTTGGTATGTGGTAGCCGATGGCAGCACCGTCAACTCCAACGAAGTCCCTGCATTCGGTACGCGCATCGATCGGACGGTGTCCGAAGCCAACAAACTCCTCAAAGGAATGCGTCTCGACATATCGCCGTTGGATGCCATGCTGCGCCACATCGCTCGCGTACGCCAGCTGACCGCAACGCTGACGATTTTTTCGGTGCCGATATTGGGCTTGATTGCCTACTTTGTCATCTTGGTAGCAGGCTTGGTGGTACAACGCCAGAGCAACGAAATCGCCGTGTTGCGGAGCCGTGGTGCTTCGCGCCTGCAGGTGCTGGGCATCTACTTCATCGAATGGTTGCTGATTGGGATTGCAGCCATCTCGGTAGGCGTCTTGCTGGGTCAAGTGGCAGCGTTGTTCATGACTTGGACGCGCTCGTTCTTGGACTTTCAACCGACCGAAGCGCTGCCCATTTCGATGTCGAGCGACGCCTGGTCCCGTGCCATCCAAATTGTCCTGCTGATGTTGGTGGCGGGGCTTATCCCGGCCTTCATCACATCGCGATTTACGATTGTATCGTTCAAAAGTGATCGTGCCCGTTCAGGTATGAAGCCGTTTTGGCAGCGCGCCTACTTGGACTTTCTGATGATGATCCCCATCGGCTACGGCTGGTGGATGCTCAAACAACAAGGGTCTTTGGGCATCATCGATTCGCAGGGCATCAGCGACCCGTTCAATAATCCGTTGCTGTTGATTGCGCCGACGTTGTTCATCTTTGCGAGTGCACTCATTGCTGTGCGGTTTTTTCCTTTGCTGATGCGCTTTCTCGAGTTTTTTGCAGGTCGCATGCCGGGCATTGCCGGCGTGACGGCACTGCGCTACTTGTCGCGCACCCCATCGGCGTATTCGGGGCCCATTCTGTTGCTGATTATCACGCTCAGTCTGGCAGGATTTACGGCGTCGATGGCCAAATCGCTCGACACCAACCTGCTCGAAAAAAACCGCTACATCGCTGGCGGCGACGCCCGCATGTTTGACCTCGGCCAAAATGTCGGCGGCGCGAGCGCCGGGGCACCGGGGAACGTGCAGACCTTCGAACAGAGTATCGTCGCCACCGAAGATACACGGTTGACGGGTCCCAAATATTACTTCTTGCCGGTCGAAGACTACACCAATATCCCCCAGGTCAAAGAAGCCACGCGGGTGGGCAACAGTGCAGCCGCTGCGGTCATCAATGGGAACAGCGTCGACATCCACTACTATGGGATTGACCGCTTGCAGTTCCCCAAGGTGGCATATTGGCGCGATGATTTCTCGGACAAATCACTCGGTGAACTGATGAACATCCTGGCCGAAGACCCCAGCGCGGTATTGGTCGATCGCGCCTGGGCCAAAATGGTCAACTTGCGCATCGGTGACAACTTTGTGCTCAAGATGAACAACCTCGACATGACCGTCGACGTACCTGTGGTCGTCCGCGGCTTCATCGATTTGTTCCCCACATCGTACCCATCCGAAAACCCGCCCATTGTCGGGAATCTCGAGTATTCGTTCGACATGCAAGGTGGTCTGTACCCATACGATGTGTGGTTGCGCCTCGAAGACGGCGCTACCATCACTGATTCGGACATCTACATGGGCACGATTACTGTCGGGATGAAGACCTTCATCCGCGAATTTGCGCCCGCCGTCATTATCAAAGAACGACTGCGACCAGAGCGTCAGGGGTTCTTTGGTCTACTGTCGGTTGGGTTCGTCGCGGCAGCGTTTTTGTCGATGCTGGGATTTTTGTTCTATTCGATATTGGCGTTCCAACGACGCTTCGTCGAGCTGGGCATGCTCCGTGCCATCGGCTTGTCGACAGGTCAACTGGGCACCTTGCTGGCCATCGAACAAACCTTCATCATCGGGATAGCCATTTTGGCAGGTACACTCATTGGGGTAAGCGCCAGCAATTTGTTCATTCCGTTTTTGCAGCTCCCCCTGGTCGAGCGTGATTTGTTCCCACCGTTTGCGGTACAAATCGCCACCGAACAGATTTTGATTATCTATGCGGTCTTTGGAGTAGTCTTGGTAGCGACAGTCGCCATCACGGTGGTGTTGTTGCGACGGATGAAGCTCTTCCAGGCTGTCAAACTCGGGGAGGCCATATGACCACATCGGACGCCATTGTTACCTGTGAAAACCTCATCAAGGTATATCGTATCGATGACCTCGAGGTGATGGCCCTGCAAGGCCTCGATATGACCATCCGGCGCGGCGAAGTAATGGCCTTGGTCGGTTCGTCGGGTTCGGGCAAAACCACCCTGCTCAACGTGATTGGCGGCCTCGATCGCCCCAACGCCGGCAAACTCATCGTCGCCGGCAACGATCTGCTCAAGTTGACCGACGGTTCGCTCGACGCCTATCGGCGCCAGTATGTCGGCTTTATCTGGCAACAGAAAGCCCGTAACCTCATCCCATACCTCGACGTCGAGCAGAACATCGAACTGCCCATGATTATGAGCGGTGTCCCCAGCCGACAACGCAAAGAGTGGATCGGCGAGCTCATCGACGCCGTCCGGCTCAACCACCGCCGCGGCCACAAACTGGCTCAGTTGTCGGGTGGTGAGCAGCAACGCGTCGCCATCGCCATCGCCTTGGCCAACAAACCGGCGTTGCTGCTGGGCGACGAACCGACCGGCGAACTCGACTCGCAGACGGCCGAAGTGGTCTTCAACATCTTCCACGAGCTCAATCGACGCTTTGCCCTGACCGTGATTATCGTGTCGCACGACCCCAACATCGCCCACTTCGTCAATCGGGTGGTGTCGATCCGCGACGGCAAAACCAGTAGCGAAACGGTCAAGCGCCTGGACGTCGAGGGTGGGACCGGCAGATTCGACCACTCGCACCTCGAAGAGCTCCACATGCTCGACTCGGCCGGTCGCCTGCAGATCCCCAAAGAGCTCCGCACCCGCTATGGTATCCGCGATCGCTTGGTGATGGAAGAGCAAGACGACGGCATCTTCATCAAGCCGCCCGTCAACACAGCAGCCGAGGCAGCCGATGCCGAACGCGAGCGCCGTCTGACCGATGCCGATGCACCACCCGAGCTCAAACCGAGTCGTTTTGATCGCATGATGCGCAACATCAGGAGCCGCATGAAATGACGAACAGCATACCCGCGGTCCGCATCGAAAACGTTACGCGCGCCTACTCGGTCAACAACGACCAGGTATTGGCATTGCGTGGTATCAACATGACCATCGAGCGCGGCACCTTTACGGCCTTCATGGGGCGTTCGGGCTCCGGCAAAACCACCTTGCTCAATATGATTGGTGGGCTCGACACCCCGACATCCGGCAATATCTTTTTTCTGGGTAAAAACACCGCCACCTTGTCGCAGGACCAGCTGACCGACATCCGGCGCGACCAGATCGGCTTTATCTTCCAAGCGTTTGCGCTTTTGCCCATTCTGTCGGCATGGGAAAATGTCGAACTGCCACTGCGTATCGCCGGAGTACGATCCGGCAAAGAACGCCGTCAACGTGCCATCGAGGCGCTCACCCTGGTCGGCCTCGAGCAGTGGGCAGACCATCGTCCATCCGAAATGTCGGGTGGTCAACAACAACGGGTCGCAATTGCCCGGGCGTTGGTATCACGCCCGCCCATCCTCATCGCCGACGAACCAACCGGCGAACTCGACTCGACCACCGGTAAAAACCTACTGACCCTGATGCGCACCATCGTCAAGAGCGAAGGGGTCACCTTGATCATGGCAACCCATGACCAGTCGGTACATCAGTACGCAGATATCATCCATCACATGCGCGACGGCCAGGTCTACGAATCCATCCCCGGTACCTTCGAAGAAGCACCCGCACAGGCGTAAATGGGCACAACGGCACATCCGCCATGCTCCTCGGGGACGTCTGTTCCCGAGGATACTCATTGCTGCAACATACCATGGACACACCACCACTCTTGACAGCATCACGGCACCCGCGCGTCATCCAGCCCGTTTGGGTATGGGTGGCGCTGTATCTGTTGGTCTCGGTGTTGTCGCTCTGGCTGTATGCGGGGTCGTCGCAGATACGTGCCAGCGATAACCGTGCATTTGCGGGCTTTGATGGGGTCGAATCGTCGCCGGACGGCCAGATTGTCTACCGCTGGGGTGATGCACAGCCGACGATCCAAATCCCCGCGGCGCGCCCCGGCTGGCGCATCATGGCGATGCAGGTGGTCGCTGCCGCACCGGATGCGCAGCTCACC
>JACCDP010042530.1_pt1 | contig 24814 bp, 29 predicted proteins | sample 7445841 | NCBI WGS metagenome assembly JACCDP01 (sample SAMN15323441, study PRJNA562643) | freshwater metagenome | isolation source: river surface water | place: USA:Blue River Watershed | collected 2017-08-17
CATCTACTTTATAGATATACCCGGCAACAGCATCAATATAGTATTGACGAGTTCCGTGTTCTTGAAAGTAATGTTCTAGTGCTTCTGTTAATGGAGTATACACTTGTCCGTCTGGTTTGTCAACTGCCACCCATCGGTCGCCTGGTGGTACTCGTTTGAAGATTTCTTTCTTGATTTCCATTACGTATACCTGGCTTGAAATATTAGGATTTGTATACACCCAATTGTTTTCTTGGAACTGGTTTGATTTGTGCGGCAATACCATCATCACGAAGAACATACCTATCAGTGCCTTTAATCTTTCTCCAACGCATCTGTTTCGAGAATTGGAATTTGGATTGTCCCATAATGCGAAGTCCGTCTGATACCGATATGCTGTTTGGTTTGAACGAAGTATTACTGTATGCCTGTCCCGTACACATTGTGTTGTAAATTCCGTCGTAAGCAAAACCACACAAACTATATAAAGCTAATTGACGCGTATTTATGTTCGAAACTGTATTTCCATCCGGGTCAGTCCCAGAAAACATAGAGTGAGGTTCACCGAATCCAATAAAGTTTCCTTTTTTATCGTAACGTGGGGGATTACCATTTTTTAGTCCTTCTATAATTTGGTTATCTGATACATTGTCTGGTATTTTATAATATTGTCGTATATTCTTAATGCGTTTACGAACCACACCTACTAGTTTCTTTTCCACGTTATCCAACTCGTTTTTTGTATTAGCATTATATATCTCTCCGATTGTTCCTGGGTCAGTACCGTCTTTGGTTGGGCTTCTTCCAAGAACATCTAAATCTTCGGCTACTCCTTGACCAGAATAAGTAGACGCATGTGTTCTACTACCAACTACGGCCGCCGCACCTGTATCACGTTTAACACTACCCACGTTCAAACTAACTTCAACAAGTTGTATACCGTCAATAATAGACCTAGGCGTTTTTGTACTCACACCGTCAGGAGAACGCGCAATAATATCACCTAGTTTGAAGGTACCACTCATCGGTATTGTAATGTTCGCGCCACCCAAAGCGTGATACATCGCAGCTAAATGTTCGCATATCAAAGGAATACTTCCCTCTGGAAGATTTGATTTATTTAAAGTTTCGTTGAATTCGGCCCACAATGTCTCAAATTCGTCTACGGTCTTAACGTTGCGTAAAGAATCTATTTCGGAAGCAAACTCCTCAGAAAATTCTTCGGGTATTTCTTTACCTAACAGTTCTATTAATCGGTCGGCAACAACATCTACTGCATCCTTCCCTGACCCAAGATCTATGAATTCATCACCTTTTTGAATTGCTTCTTGTAGAAATCGTACACGCGCATTGTGGGTTTCAACTATTCCATTGATATCGTCCGCCTTTCTCTCCACTTCGTCTGGTTTAAGGGTTGGGTCACGCTTCAGAATTTCGGATACGTTTCCGCGTTCCACCATCAATTGTCGGCGGGCATTTGAACCAGGTGGGAACGCAGTCAACATCGTATACGTTGCTCCACCGATAGTTACACTGTTGGAAGTTGTAGATGTTTCTAATATAGGTCTATCTGAGTATGCGGTAGATGGTTTGAATTCTTCAGATTTATTCTGTTCACCACGTTTACCTATACGTTCTGCTCCAGGTACAACGGCGCCGCTTCTAATTAGGGCCTTAACCAATTTGTCACTTAGCTCTGTATTACCATTCGTGATATCTTGGGGGTTTCTGTTTGGGTTACCCTTTACAGATGTTACGGTCGCGGTCTTAAGTACGTGAGGAGCCCCCTTACCCACTCGTAATTTATACTTCTCCACAAGTTCTTGTACTGCTTTCGTGTCTCCCTTTTTCAACGCCTTTTTTAAGGTAGTGATTATATCGTTGACTACTTCCGTTTTTTTAGACTGAATAGTATCGCCGGAGTCTACTGACGGTATTGCTACTAATGACGCTAAATCATCTTCAGTATCCCCCACGGATGTTTTTGGTTCTATCTTTTTTTGTAAAGTCTTTGGGTCTACACCACCAATATAATCTGCGCCCCGTCCCTTAGTCTTTCGGGAGGCAGCAGCGTCCTTTTCTCGCTGAGCAAGAGTTTTGTCTATTTTAGGTTCTGTGCCAACTGGATACCATTTCTTGTCAATTACACTACCTTTATATTCCCCACCAGTTTCACTATCGTAATATCTTCCTTTACCGCGATGATATAATCCATTGGGCACACCGTATTGATTATTTCGCGTTGCTTTCGCTTCAATTAATATGTGGGATAACAATTCGTTTAGTAGTTCTTTCATACACGGTCCAGTAAGGGTACTAATATAAATAGTTTCTTTAGTCCTTATCTGGACGTTTTTGGTGTTTTACACTGGACTTCTTCTTGGTGGTTTTGATTTCCTCTTCGGACTTCTTCTTTCCCCCGATTTTCTCAAATCCGGTGTAGCTCTCGTCTACGTCAAAGTCCTCATCAAATTCAAAATCATCATCAATTCGTCCGTGAAAATTCCACTTCGGCATTTCGTGCTCCTGTTAGTTGTTTTTACTTTGCCCACTTTCCACGCTTGACCAGTTGGGCAATAATCCCGTATACTGACAAGTCTTGGAAAGTATCATCTACTGCCTCACCCACATTATCCTGCTTCCCCAACACAATCAACTGCTTCAAGCGTTGAATCTTATCATTGATTCGGAACCAAAGACCAGTCAGGGAGAGCCTTATGTCATCCTCGGTCTGTAATGCGGTGCCGACTGAGATATTGGATGGTCCGTAGTTGCTCTGCTTCTTGCAGAAGGTTTCGTATTGTTCCATACAAATCTTCAAGTATTCTGTGGTCATTTCGGGGTAATCTTTTTCAATTTGTGCTATTACTTCCGGATTTTGAAACTCGTAACCTATGTTAACTTTCATATCATGATTCCTCGTAGTGTTTGATTATCAAATGGGAGTTTAGAATTATTGTGTCGAACCGCATTCTCAACTAAATTCGGAACATATCCCCATTTGTAATGGTATTGTTCCATAGCATATCGTTCAAGTTCTCTGAACATTTCAGACTCTCCACTTTTTCTAGTGGATACTGAGCCAAAATGGTAGAAGTGTACATAGTGACTTCTCGCGTATTTTAACGTTGGAATCATTTGTAACTTCATAAAAAAGTCAACGTCACACCAATTTGGACTATTGTAAAAGGTATCCAAACCACCAACAGTTATGTACCATTTCTTATTCAGAAAGATAGGGAAAATATTGCCGTCTGGACTCAAATCCTTTTTGGACAAGTTTTTATCTGCCACAATATACTTTTCTAAGTCGAACAATTCTACAGTCTGACCACAATCAACAACTGGGAATCTATACATGCCTGGGCCAGTCGGTTCTATCTGGTTAATAGTGAATATTACGTTTGGGTCATAAATCTCTTCAAGTCTAACATCCCAATCAGGCGGTAATACATTGTCATCGTTAATAATCAGTATCTTTTCGTTTGACGCGTTCCATACGCCGGTATTCATTCCGTGTTGAATTCCACGATTTTCCTCAAACTCAATGACGTTGATTCCCTTATACTTACTGAGCACCTCGGTACTCTTCTCAACATACCCATCGACTATGACAATAATTTCGTTGTCGTTACGTTGACCAGAGATAACAGAACGTAAACATAGGTCAAGATACTCAGGATTTTTGTATGTGGGGATAATGACTGATATCATAATTCGGTTATCTCTGGTAAGAGTACTATAAACTTTCCGTGGTACACATCTTTTAGCGATTCCATAATATAGTCTTTGAAATTGTGTGCCAGTATAATAATATAGTCTGGTGGGTTACTTGTCAATATGTCTCGACCAACGACTTCTATACCGGTTCCCGGAATAAATTTCCCTTGTTTCAAATCCGTATCGTCAATCACTACATCTATGAGTTTGTTATCTGCTCCAATCGCATTGAGATATATACATCCCTTCGCTGCAGCGGCAAATCCATATATGGTTTTTCCTTCTCTCTTTAAATTTTCCAAATAACGTTTGGACAGTTCGATATGTGATTGTACCCGCCGTCCCCATCCTTTATAGAAGTAAATATTGTCACGTAACGATTCTGATGCAATCTGACTTGCCACAGATGTATCTACGGTGTACTTAGAATCCTTTTTTGCCATAACCAATCGTAATGAACCACCATGAATGTTTTTCTCTTCTACGTGTATTATACGAAGTCCATTCTTTTCCATCAAGGTTCGTAATGGAGTTACCAAATAATAATACATGTGTTCGTGGTATATTTGGTCGAACTGATTGGTTAACATGCTCGTCAACCAATACGGGAATTCTAGTACCCAGATTCCTTCGTTGGACAGAGATAGCTCTACCGCCTTCACAAACGAATCAATGTCCTTCAAATGTTGGAATACGTTGGTGGAAGTAATAACGTCAATCTTTCCCGCGTATGGTCGCATAGAATCTAGATTGAAAAATTCCGTCAATACAGGAACTCCATTTGCAATAGAGATTTCTGCGAGATTTTTTGATGGGTCAATGTTTAATACTTCTATCTGTTTGTCTGTAACAGATTTAAACGTCTGTAGTAATGTACCATCGTTTCCACCAATATCAACAAACTTCGTACCGTCAGAGACAGAAACGTATGTACCGATGAACGAGAACATTTCCTTGCAATGGTCGATATACGGTTTATTCACGCTCGTCTTGTACAGATAGTGTGAGAATAAGAGATTCCCATCTACCGCCACAGTCAATGAGGTTAACCCAGAATCAGGATAGTAATTTAGGGCAAGGGGAAATCTTTGTGCCGTTAGAGATTCTTCTCTTGTATTGCACAAATTGTTAACGAGTGGAATGTCGCCCAAGTCAAAATATTTGACCACATTCGATGAATCGGTTATCGGGCATTTATCTATTTGAGAATAGTTGTTCATAACGTTCCAGATTTAGTGAAAAGTTTAACGTTTCTTGTAATGACTGTTGTTTGACCACAGTACGTTGTGTTGCATAGTCAAACATAGTTTTCCTGTCTGTACCAACGTTGAGTACACCAACGACAGAAGATTTTGCTACTTCGAGAATTTTTGGAGCAATCACATCCACATAATCTTTACTGACAAACAGATTGTCCCATGCCGCTTCATATGGGAACTTGGATTCCCCAAAACTAGTACGTATGATGACATGGTTGGGAACCATTCTTACAGAACACTCACCACCAAGTTTTGTCCACGCGTAATCATTTTGTGGCATAATAGAATCACTTTCTTTGTGGTAAGTGTTTCGTCTTCCATCATAAATGTAGTCTGTAGAAATATACACCAAACGTTTTTGTTTGTCAATACAGTAATTTGATATGTATGCCGTACCGATTATATTCGTATTGATAGACAATACTTTGTGTGCGATAACCATTCTGGAATCGGTCACGGCACCAGCGTGGATTATAATATCTGGGTTTAATTCGTGTAGTTTTTCCACAATAGAAGGGTGTGTAATATCATATTCTTCCTTGGGGAGACATAGAATTGACGTATCCAAAGACTGTAAATATCTACTCAATAGACCAGTTGCACCAGTTACTATAATATTCATATCATTTGTAGTTTTTGTTTACCAAATCCTGTATTATATCTTCCCATTTGTATTTTGGGGTATAACCAAGTTTCTTCAATTTACTGTTCTCCATATACATTGACTTAACTTGCACTATCTTGTGGAACGGTGCCGCCTCCGTTGGCGATATCTCACTTTCCGAACCAGATAAGTTCTTTGCCAATGTTATGGCATCTAGTAGTTTAACTGGTACTCCATTCCCTATATTGTAGATGGTATTGACTTCACCTTGTTCAATAACTGTGTTTATCGCTCGAACGCAATCATCTACATGAATGAAGTCACGATATAGTTCACCACCGTCATACAACTTAACAGGTTCGTTATTTTTCACCTGTTGAATCATATATTCTAGTGCATTTCGTTGTCTGGAAATCTTTGTATCGTTACCACCCACGACATTTGCTAACCGAAGAATACGATACTTGATACCAAAAGTCTCACAGTATGAAATCAACAGTTGTTCTGCTGCACGTTTGGTAATCGAATAAAATCCCTTTGGGTCACATACCGATGTTTCTCTTGCTGGTAAATCTGTATCACCGTATACAAACCACGATGAAATGAAATTGAATACGGTGTTTTCCCTATCGGATATACTACTGAGTACGTTAATCAGTATATGTAGGTTTGTGTTTATGTCTAGGTGTGGGTCCGTAAACACATTATAGTTATGAACTGTAGAAATAAAATAGAGTATGTTGTTGGTGTCGGGCACATAGTCATTTCTCGGTTTTATCACGCAATCAGAATATGTCTCTACGTATCTAGACCCAATATACCCCGTACCACCAAATACTGTTAGTTTGTCCATTTTGCACATACCTCATCAATATACGTTAATATAGTTTCGTCGTAATGTGGAGAACATCCAATAAAGAATACGTTACTCAACGCCTTGTTCGCGTTAGGATACTTTGCATAATCGTCAAGATGACTATATCCCGGATGTAATAGGATGTTACCCGCGAAATAGTTTCGGGTCTGTACTTTGTTGGTTTCAAAATGTTGTTGTAGTTTATGCTTGACCTCAGCATCTTCACACACAATAGGAACACCAAACCAAGATGTTTCGGCTTGTACAAGTTCGTTCACTACTCTTGCTTGTGGAATATGAGTTTCTATACTCTTTTGGGCAGACTGTTTATTATGTCTACGACGAGTATGAATTGTCTCAAACTTGTCTAACTGTTCGGATCCAATCGCACCCTGCAGGTCTAGTGGCTTTAAGTTATATCCCATATTCGTGAATACATACTTGTGGTCTACGATACCCTGATAGTTAGTTAACCACGAATCAAATCGTTTGTTACACGTTCCACATGCTAAGAGATTTGCCGACCCTACACAATAACAGTCTCGCCCCCACCACGATAAACTGCGAGCAAGATTTACAAATTCTTCATCGTTGGAACACACCATACCACCCTCACCAGTGGTAATGTGGTGTGCGGGATAGAACGAGGTAGACCAGGCGAAGTAATAGTCCGTTAGGTGTTTACCGTTCCACTTAGTACCAAGACTGTCACAGTTATCACCAATCAGTAGAATGTTGTGCTTGGTCGCAAGTGTTTGTAATGCATCCATGTCGGGAGGATTTCCCAAAACAGGAGACACAAATATTGCTTTGGTCTTCGGAGTGATACGTCTTTCAATTTCACCCAAATCAAAGTTGAGACTATGCATTTCTATGTCAACAAACGCAGGAACTAGATTGTTCTGTACGATTGGCGCAATAGTTGTAGGAAATCCCACTGGTGATACGATGATTTCATCCCCATCCTGCCACTTCATTAGTTTCTTTAATGCAGTGATGAGTATTAGATTCGCAGACGACCCAGAGTTTACCATGTGGGCAAACTTTACGTTGAACATCTGTGCGAATTTGAGTTGAAATTTATGCGTATATTCGCCCGTCACCAACCATTTTCCGGTAAGGAATGCGGTTAATGCGGCACGAATTTCATTTTCATCAAAGAAGGGACCAGAATAATATACCGTAGATTTTCCGGCTTCAAATTCTTTGCTGTTGTATGCCCACTTCGGAACAACAGTGGTCGCTAGCTCATTAATAAGTTCTTCAGTTCGTTGAGTCATATAGTTTTGACAGGTATTGTCCGTAAAAGGTTTTACTACACTTGGATATAAACGCCATTGATTTAACTTTAGTGGTCCATTTCTTGGTAAAGGCGACTTCGTGAGGACTTCCCACCAACACACCTTGATGCTTCTGTAGGGTTTGTATGAAGTTTGCCGCTTCCAATAAGGCGTCGGCGTTTCCAGTATCGAACCATACTATACCACGTAACAATCGTACCGCGACCAATCTACCTTCTTTTAAATACACTTTATTTAAGTCAGTGATTTCGAGTTCTCCGCGAGCCGATGGAGTTAGTTGTTCTACCTTAGTATAAACGTCCTTGGGGTAAAAGTAAAGACCCGTGACCGCTAAATTACTCTTAGGTTCTGTGGGTTTTTCTTCTAAAGAAAGTACTTTATTGTATTCATCCAATTCCGCCACACCAAACTCTTTTGCATTCGGTACATGGTGAACAAATATCGTTGTGGAGGACGTATCAGTATGTTTTAGTTGACCACTGAATCCTGCTCCATAGAATATATTATCACCCAATATTAAGGCATGGGAATCGAATTCAAATACCTTATCACCCAAGGCATTCTTTGTGATACGAAATGCGTCCGCAATACCAACTGGACTTTCTTGTACTGTAAAAGTAATACGAATACCAAGGTCACTCTCTACATTAGCAAATAGTTCCTTGTACTTGTCTATTTCTGTTGGAGAAGATATGAGAACATAGTCCTTGATACCCGCCAACATCAATGTGGTCAGTGGATAGTAGACGAGGGGTTTATCATATACTGGTAATAGTTGTTTTGTAGTTACTAATGTGGCGGGATAAAGTCTGGTGGACTTTCCTGCTGCTAAAATGATTCCAAGTCTACGCATGATGTAACCCATTCTAAATTGTTAAGATACCAATTCACTGTTTTTTCTAATCCCTGTGTGAAGTTTACTGACGGGGACCATCCTAACTCTGTATTGATACGAGTAATGTCCATCGCATATCTAAAATCGTGTCCCTTCCTATCCTCGACGAATGAAACAAGCGATTCAGGTTTCCCCATAATCTGTAGGATTTGTTTCGCCACATCTAGATTATTACGTTCGGCGTTTCCACCGATATTATAGCTACTGCCGTTCTTACCTTCTATCAAAACTTTGTAGATAGCTCGGCAATGATCCTCAACGTATAACCAATCACGAATATTCGAACCAGTACCATAGACTGGAATGGACTTGTCCAAATAGGCCTTAAGGACAACCACAGGAATAAACTTTTCTGGATATTGATATGGTCCGTAGTTGTTTGAACAGTTAGTGATTATAGCGGGTAGACCATATGTGTGTTGGAATGCCCGAACTAAATGGTCGGATGATGCTTTAGTTGCAGAGTACGGACTTCTTGGGTCATAGGGAGTGATTTCGGTAAACGCAGGGTCATCATGTGATAATGACCCAAATACTTCGTCGGTTGAAATGTGAACGAATCTAAAGTCGTTTGTTTCGTGGTAGGTCTTCAAACATCGTAATAGATTATATGTCCCAAACACATTTGTTTCTACAAATGCATCAGGGAATTCTATTGAACGGTCAACATGCGTTTCTGCCGCAAAGTTGACAATGTAGTGGGGTTTCTCTTTAGTGAGAATATCAATAACTTCGGAGTATCCTATACTTGCCTGATAGAAAGTATATCGTGCATCTTTTGGATGAGGGGCAACTCCGGCATACGTTAGTATGTCTAGATTCACAACTTCTAAATCAGTATTGTCCAATACATAACGAATAAAGTTACTACCAATGAAACCATTACCGCCTGTAACCAATATTTTCATAACATTCCTTAATCAACAGAGTTCCAATCAATGAGTGGCGCTGCCCACATAGGTTCACAATGAGTCGCAAGAGATGGAATTGGCGAACCTAATGTTCTACCTTTATCTTGTCGTAGTTCAATGAAGCACTTGAAATCATGAGGATAGGTTCCGTGGGTGTACTTTCTCCAGACTTCTTCATCTTCACGGAGAACCCCAACAGTCGTAGCGAACGTCATAGTAGTACTGTTGGTGAGTTTCCAATGCCTACTTTTGGTTAAGAATACCCGGGTTTCTTCCGATGCGCCATCGTCTATGTATGGGTTCCCACCCATGTTTGCGGGGATGTATTTGTCCACACAATCATACAAGGTAACATAATCAGTTCTTTCCAGTCCTTCTATAAGTATCTGACGAGAGTTAGGTAAATGTAAATAATCGTCTTCCACGAAGTAAATAATTTCGGAATCATCTTGGATTTTCAATGCTTCGTCAAATACAATTCTAAAACCAGCCGCACTACTTCCACCATTGGTTCTAATTACTTCTAGGTCATATGTACGAATCCACTCATAAGTTTCATCTTTAACATTGTCCGCGTAGATTGTAATTTCGTTTGTCGGGAAATACTTCAAGAAATTCTCCAAACATCCTTTTTTGGTGGCATGTTTGAATCTTTCTTTTTTGTACGAACCGTCACTTATTCTATATAATACCTTCATATCATATCCTCGTTTACCGCAAAGTTTGTTACATGCAACCACTTAGTAATTTCTTTCATCGGAGGAACAATTTCCTCTACATCAGCTAACTGGGACTTTACCCCGTAGTTCAACAGGTGTTCTCTATACGAGAACGCCACATTGTTGTTCTCAAAATGTACGTCCCCCGGCGGCGGACCCGAATCTGGATGGTCTAATGCGAAGAATGTATTGTCATCTGACCGTTCCACTCGCAACCCGTAGTGTAATATACGTTCTCTGATATCTGCGTCTTCTAATCCCCAACCAACGTACACATTACAGAACCCGTTAATCTCAAAAAACTTTTCTCTGGTCACGATTAATACACCACCAAAGAAGTTAGAATCTACTCCGTCCTTAAAATGACGATATCCGCCTGGAACCTTATCTAAGGGTTTCGGTTGTAGATTCTTATCTACATAAATGACTTTCTTGAGTGGAAGAAACACATCAGAATCGAACTGTGTATAGTTTGTTCCATCTGTCGGATAATGGTCTACATCGTGGAAGATTAATACATCACCAGTTGCAACCTTCGCCCCCTCGTTGAACAATTGTCCTCTACAGAACGGATTGGAATCATATTGTTCTGCCACAATAATTTCAAAATCTACACCGAGATTGGTAAAATATTGATGTAACCGTGGAACATTGACCATCAAATGTTCTTCACGATTACGATAGCAGATGATGATACTATACTTCATATCGTTTCTCCACTATTGATTTTAGTTCTGGCACTCTATCCCATTGATGTACGATGTGGAACAGTTCTCCCTTATGATTGTATACCAGTCCATCTTTTATTACTGGTTGTGGTTCCAACAAAAATGGTATATACCGTGACTTCTCTGGGTCCAATACCACTCCACACTGACATGCCCAGTTGTCATTGTGATTAGTCTTCACACAGGAAGTTAACAACCCCTGATGTAAAAGAATGTTGAAAGACGATTGGTCTGATGGGATGAATCGACCAAACGTATTACTATACAGACTTAGAAAAAGGTTTTTCATAGCGTAACTTTTCCCTGCCAGAATTCCAACGTTGTGAGCGATCTCGCCTCTAAGCTGTTCCGCGATAATCGCACCAAACCCTAATACAAGATTGTTATAATTCCACGGTTCATTAGCAAACGTTATACCTTCAGACGAAACAACATATGGAACGTCATTCGTTAGTACGGTCTTTAAGTAATCCGATGGATTCGTTTGAAACACTACATCACGTACATCGGTTATGATTACATTGTCGTAGTTCGCGTGGTTTTCAACCAAGAATTGCCAGGCATGGAAAAATCTGAGTTGATGACACTGTGTTGGGATACCACTACCTTCGTGGACGATGGGGTTTGCGAATGAATCGTAATCTATTTGATAAACGTCAATATCATATTCTCTTGCGTGCTCAAGTACACTCGGGGCAAGACGATACCCTAACAAAACAATGTCACCAGAAAATCCAGATTCACGTGCAGACTTCGCCCATATACGAATTTTGTCCCATCCGTATAGGTCTGCTGCTCCAATTAAAAGATCACGCATTGAGTAATACCTTCTGTAAATTGTCAACTTCGGTTAAACTAGGGAACTTTTTTACTTCCCCATATACATCGGTGAGTCCAGAATGAATACCACAATATGCAGGGGATTGTGATGGGTCGTTGAACGGATTGGTGTACTCATACTGCATGCCCCACTTAAGATGTAAGTAGGTAGCGTTATAATCACGTACAGGCCGGTCAACTGTCGATGAGTTCAAACTGATGTTCATATCCGCCGAATAATTCAATCCCTTCACCTTCTTATTCAGTACTTTAGCACGATGGGTGTAATCGTTGTCTTCACATCCAGCGAAGATGAAGTTTTCATCAAACATACCCACTGTGCTATAGAACTCTCGGGTTAGTCCGAATAATGAAAATTCAAATCCGCGGTTATACGCACCAGCCAATGTATCATCATTGGTTTCATTCCAAAGATGTTCTACCATACTTTCATTAAATATAGCGTCATCTTGTCCAATCAAAATCTTGTCGGCACCATAAAAATTGAATCCGATCTGCGCCGCCAGATTCCAACATCCCGAACACCCTACATTTATGGATGTCTGAAAGAACGGAAAATCGGTAAAAGTATTTACTGCTTCTTGATTTCCCGAATCAATTCCAACCAATTGAGTGTTTTCCGCTACTTTAATTGAATCGTACCATGTTTTAAAGTAATTGAATCCCTTGTATGTGGTGATGAACACCAAGTACTTTTTACTTTTCCAACTGTCTCTGTTTAGAATTCGCATCATACACCTTTGCTGATAAGATTAATCATACTGTCTGCTACTTCTTCATCCGTCAAATACGGATTTAGATTTATGTGTAAGGTCGGGTCAGATGTGTAATATGCCGGTCCAAGTTTTGGTTCTGCATTCTTACGAATGACACCATTCGGTCCATACAACTGATGCACAAAATCTGAGGTTAGTATGGTTCTGGTACCAACCGCATATGCTAGATTCGCCATACCACCTTCCGCCCCAACAAAAACGTCACATTCTTTAAGAAGTGATGCAGTAAGGTCAAATGAAGGTTCAGTATGGTCCATAGTATATTGATTCACCTGCTTAGATGTACCGACCATCATTATTGGGAACGTTTCCGATAGTCTGTTCACGATATAGTCTATGTTTCTGTTCGCTCCACCGTAACCCTTATAAGGAACATCAATTCCACGATTATAGTCTTCTACAGTGAATCTAAATGAACGTTCCTCCCATCCATGCATAATGGCAACGATAGGAAGTGATGTTTGTGACCGTATTTCACTTACATGCTCTTTAGCTAATTTGTCATACTCTGGATTGGTATGTACATAAAAATGTGGTGTTGGGTTTTTAACACCACATAAAGTCTGTAACTCTACCGCAGGTGGAACATGCCAGTTGATAGGACGTAATTGAAAACATTTATCGTATTCAGCATGATTACTTGGTAATTTTGGGGAAGGTCCGATTTGTTGTAGATACACCTTATTTACAAACGGATTTCTCTCAAAGAATGGAAGAACTTGTGGGAATCCAATTACATAATCAACTACATCAAATTGTTTTTCGTTAATCAAGTGTTCTGCTATACTATTTGCAAACAAATGGTCACCAAAATATCCATGACATACGATAAGACATTTCTTCATTTCTGTGTTACCCACGATGTGTTATTTATATACACGGGTTTGGCAGTAAAGTATTCTGTGACTGCCGCCTTCACGCCTGTCCAATCGTAATCGTGACCTGCGAAAGTTCCACCACGTTTTACTTTTGGATGCCAAAGCTTTATGTCTTCTAATACACCTTCATATGAATGGTCTGCATCAATAAATACAAAATCAAGAGATTCATCTTTAAACAGCTTGTGCGCCTCTCTAGTGGAGAGTTTAATAGGTGTGACATAGTTTGTCAACTCCAGTTTAGCCAAAACAGTCCACATAGATTGATAACACATATCTGGACCTTCCTGTACTCCGAGTCCCTTCGCCCAAGTCAAATCTTCCTCACTCCAGACACCACCAGTAATTCCGCGTAAGTCCCAGAAATCTACGGCGTAGAACTTGATGTTCTTTCCACTATCACGGATGAGTTGCGCCATACGAGCTGTACTACGACCCCACAGTGACCCCAATTCTACAAATGTTTCCCCGCCCTTCGCATTATTTACTTGAGTTTGGTACAGGTTGTCAAAATTACAAAATCCTCTTACATCATGTATTTGCATATAAAATCTTCTCTATTATAGGGGTTAAATCATCAGTGTTATAAATTGAACGCCAGCAGTTTTCGTTATATAGTTTGTCGGCTGCATATGGTTTGTATATGTCAACAAACTGTTGTGGTAATTCTAATCCATTATACGCACGTTCACTAGGAATGAATTGTGATGGTAATATTTCTGTTGCGCATGCGTCACGTTCTACCGATAACCAATCTTGTGAAAATAGTGAACTATGCCGTGCCCACCAGAACGCGCCTGGATAGTGCCAATTGACTCTTCCTCCAAATGCAACACCATTACATTTGAATATACCATGTGTATCATGATTTGTCAATACCTCATCAACGTTAGAATATCTAGCTAAGTTGTATTCGTACATCAAGTTAGTCCAAAACAACACTGATGGGTTTATGGTTTCATATCTAACGCCTTTTGTATGTCCATGAAATACAAATTCATTTGGGTTGGTATTGGCAACAATAGGTCCAGATACTTCGAAAAATGGAAATGTTCCACCATACGTGTCAAAACTATTATCGAATATAATATATGAATGGTTGGTTCCCAACATCTTTACAATCTTATCCACTATAACATTATCTGTATGTGGATTTGCAATAGTGAATACACGTTTTCCATTAAAGAGAGACAGATACGTATTAATCATTCGTAAGTTCCACCACAACATAGCGGTATCTACCGCATAGATGTGGTATATTAGATTTCTAATCATGCAATATAGTCTCGCCCGGTATATTCAGTCCAATCTTTGTTATTATAACGAATGATGTTATAGCTAATTGGAATCTTGTTTATGGCAGTATTACACATACGTTCCATATAATAAGATAACATCAATTCGTCTGCAAACGGAACGTTGTCTGATGAAAATATCGTGTCTATACAGTTGTACATATTTCCATAGTGACTCATTACGGTCGAATCACCTATGGCGAACTGGTCGTTTGTTCCATGTAAAACTGTCCCATCGGTCAAATAATGCATGTGTGGAGCATCATTTGGAGTAGTTAACATATGCAATGGTAAGTCACTGACATTAATAGGAGTTTGAATTTTCCAGTCAAATCGCATACGTATGATTGCGTCATAGTGTTCTTGACGCGCGAGTTCAATACTCTTCATGATGGAAAATCTTTGACTTATACTAAACTTTGGTCGTATAGATGGGAGTTTTCTGTCGTTATAGTTCTTTTCGTCGAACTCTATCTGGGGTTCAAAGATATACCGTTTGGGGTTATACAAACGCAATATAATGTCTTCGATATCATGTGGTATGTTATCGGACGCAACATGCCCGCCCGCCGCGACAGGCTTCTTTCCCTTGATGTTATCATCTATCCACGAATGTATGTATACATCTGGATTGTTTATACTGATGATGTTTTGATAGATGTCAGGAAATACCAATTGAACGGAACGGGGTTGACCACTGATACACAACGCGACTTTCATTACTTCGTACCTAAAAATTCAGTGTACAACTTATCGCCAAGAGCATCCATTTGTTGGAAGAATCCCTTACTCAAATTTAAGTTCTCGTCACTTACTGTTGGAGTGTATTCTGCGACTTCGGTGGGGGATACAAAAACGTTATCCCAATATGAATTAAATTCTGACCAGAGATTTTGCGCATCAATAATATCCCATACTCTACTTCCAACCGTAGGAACGGTGCGGTAGTAGATAGACTTTCGTAGTCCCTCAATGGTTCTCATACTACCGGCGATAATACCTTGGTGCGTCTTAAATCTACTGTTAGCTAAGTATTCCAAATGTGTATTCGCATCAATTCCAACTTCTTCCATACGTCCCGGAATAATACTTGCATAGGTCACATCTTGATACGAAAGTGACTTGATGATGGTATTTGCATCAGAGACACCAGTGACGTTGATATACAATCCCTTCAACTCAGGTAAATGTGTCATTTTCAACACATAACTGAAATGTGGAATCTTCAACCCCACATGTGCGCCATTCCCATTAAACTGATTGACGTATTTCGCCCATCGGAGAATGTCAGATTCGGACATAGCAGAATTGGGTAGTTGTACATAGACAATTCCGTTTTCGTCATTTCGTAAAGTCCGTACCAAATTACACAACTGTAGAGTCAATACTTCAAACTGTGCAAGAGTATCACAATTAACCTTCGCCAACGCATTCGGATTAGTTGTGATTCCACGTAGAGTTTTTGGGTCAATATGTGGACTCAACTTATCAAATGTCCGCGAGATATAACCTACATCAGCGGTGTCTATAAAAAATTCTGGTGTCATTATGGATTCTCCGGCCCGCGGGGCCCTTTAAGTATACGTTGGTGTATTGCTTCTACAGTGGACTTCCAATCGGTATGTTGATGTGAGGCATCGTCAACTATTAAGTCTGCGTGTGGTTTACTCCACCACAGTTCGTCATACGGTATATTGTGTTTTTCTAACCAGTCAAACAATATCTTTCCCTGTTTGGCAAGAACCTTTCCTTGATTACCCTCACAGGTTTTCATATGACGGCCAGTATTCAGTATAATAGTATGCCCTTCAGATTTCAACCACCGAAGAGTTTCTACCGCTTCAGGAAATGGTTCTACGTCTGCGTAAGTCTTTCCGTTCAATTTGCGTTCACATATTGTGTTGTCTATATCAAAACAAAAAATCATCTATCCTCCTCAATTGTGCCAAAAACATTTGCATCTTCTGGTGTTCCCAATGGTACTACATCGGTCACCGTGTGCACATATACTGTGTGTTTGGTTGTAGATGGTACCATACTCATAAAGTATTCACCTTTTGTTGGTAACATCGTAGTTAGTATGGTGTTCGCGGACTTCATAAAAAAGTCCGTTTCGGAAAAGTAGAATAGTCCGATTAAGGCAGGGAACTTTACCCAGGCATCATCCTTTTCTCGTATCTCTACTGCAACACCACAATACACCGATACATTCGCCCACTTATTTGGTACCGTGGGGGTGGCTACATTAAACCCAGCAATAGCTAACGTAGGTTTACCTTTTGGAAGGCTTTCTAGAAATGTGGAAAAGTCATTGTCATAATACTTGTTGTCAGAATCTAATATCAACAATTCTTCGTTTTTATGTATCATGTGTTTACATGATAGGTATGCGGTGTCAAGATTTCCGCGAGTAATTTCGCTAAACGGAATAACCGTGATATTCGCCCCGTACACAGAGTATAAAAACTCTTTCAGACCATTATCAATGTGTTCTTGTAATACGGCGAAATGTAGATGTATGTTTTCTGCCTGTCCGATACCCCCATGACGAATATACGGACACGATTCTGTAGTCCATTCGAGTATAGTCTTTCCACGAACTCGCAACAGGGGTTTTGGCGTAGCATACCCCGCGTCAGTAAATCGTTTTCCTCTCCCCGCCATCAACACTAATATGTTCATAGTTCTAACGCTTCATTCAATAGTCTGATACCCGTCAGATACATCGCGTGTTGTCTAGTTAGACTGTCGTAGTGTCTTGCGCACATTCCTATAAAAATACATCCCTGTAGTATCTTTATCTGTTTCTTATCGTATTGTGGAAAGAACGTTTTTTCGAATGCTTCTCTAGCATGAATTGTTTCTACCCGTGCAATATTATTACTCATCGAAAGTTCGTGTACGTGTTTCCGTGAACTTATAGTAAACTTATCGTTGATAAACGCCTCATATGTCCCATCAACAGAATGGTATAGTTTAGCTACATCATATCGAATGTCACCATAAATGCCCGCCTTACCAAACGATCCCCGTGGGTCTATGAACCGAACAATCCCTTTATCCTTACCATACAGTATGTTGCTGAAACAACAATCCCCGTGAATAAGTGTTGGGGTGAAATCCAACATAGTCTCTTCAATATACTGCGTTACCGTTCCCCAAATACGTTCAAATGGTTGATATTTCTTTTGATTGATGATAATGGAATCTTCTACTTGATCAAGAAATAATCCATCCAATTTATCTTTCCATCCGTCGTAAAATACCTTTTGTTCTCGTTCGGTTTTGGTAATGTACATATCGTATGCCGCACTACGAATTTCATCTTTCGTCCACATTGACCGCGGATATGTGTCCGCCCACACCGAAAGTATACTCTGCAACTTGTCAAAGATGGTGTACCAATTCACATCACGGTGATTTACCAGTAAGTAGTTTCCAAGGTTTGGATAACTATACATTTCTAAATCCATCCAATATGGTTCACCCTCTGTAGACGATTGATATAATCGTGGGAAAAATGCCGACTCTTGTGGATGGGCATGTGACAGTTTTATGTAATAGTTGATTTCATCAAACAATCTTGATGTTTTACTTAACTTGCGAATAATTCCGCGAGTCTCATCTATTTCAAAACTATTGTATGCTCTAGTAACCAATTCTTCCATATCAACCTACGTGGAATGGTGGTTCCCATCCAGTTTCATTTGCATATTCAATAACTTCGTCGATTGAAATCATATTGAGTCCCCATTTTTCTGCGTAGGGAACAAGGTCTGGTACACGGGCCATACTACCATCTTCGTTCATAATCTCACAAATGATTGCAACAGGTTTCGTCCCCGCCATCATACACAATTGAACAGACGCCTCGGTATGACCTTGACGTTCCTTCAACAATCCGCCGCGAGGACGAAGAGGGAACAGATGGCCTGGATATGCGAGTTGTTCTGGTTTGGTATTCTCATCAAGGACCAATCCGATAGTAACCATACGGTCTTCAACACTAACACCAGTTGTTACCCCGTCACGCGCATCAATACTGACTGTGAATGGGGTAGAGAACTTATCATTGTTGTTTGATGGACTCATTGGAATTTCCAGACGGTCCAAGATAAATTTTGGTGTGGGGATGCACATAATTCCCCGTGCTTCCTTTGCAATGAAAGCAAGGGTCTGTGGTGTTGCCATTTCTGCCGCGAGCATTAAATCACCTTCGTTTTCTCTGTCATAACTATCAACAACGATTATTGGACGACCAGACTTAATATCATTTAGTGCCGTGTTAATTTTCTCTGCTAATGTTTTCATTACGAAATCCTCTTAAATATACGATTGTGACCAACTGCAAATGCTTCCTTAAAACTAGGATTGTTTAACATAACATCGTTGGTGGCACTAGTTACGTCAGGCAAACCTCGCCAATTAAGTCTTATCAAATTGTCAGGAATGTTCAATGTGTTACTTGCATCGTCTACTATTAAATATCCACCTACCTTAAGCATATTTCCGTAGTGTTTCAAATCAGAAACCACTACATCATAGTCATGGCACCCATCCACATAAACTAAATCATATGGTCCTAACTGTTCTGCCTGTTCAATTATCTGACTATCATTGCTGTAACCTTGTATTATCTCCAAATCACTGGCGTCAAGTCCAGACTGTGCATAAATGGTCATAATAGCTTCTTCGTAGTCTATATCTGGATGCGTTGCGTACTTATCTCCGCTCTTACTCAACGGAGTTATACCATATACCATTCCATCTTTCTTGTATAGTCTATTCAACAGTGATACCAAACTAATAGTTTGTCCTTTGAATACACCAATTTCTAGAAACTTAAAGTTCTGTGGAGCGTGTTCGACCAAAATATTCCACATCCAGTGAAATGCTCGGTTTCCGTATCCCCATCCATTCTGTACGACAAAATCTCTGTGGGATTTCAGAAGAGGAGTCTGGTTGACCAGATACTTCATGTTCATCCATATGTTCACATGTTTTTCTGGGGAATCACTATAGTATTCTTCTAGCAATGTTGGGCTACTTAGATGTGGAAAGTCTAGGTTATACGCCATGGGAAGTTCCTTTAGTTATCTCTACGATAACATTATATTCCCAGAATCGTTCTGAGGTTAGGTCAATGATTTTGATATCAGAAATATCCATATCACTTACCGCATGTTTAATAGATTCTGCTGTTCCTCCACTTCTAACATCTTCAATAATAATTTTTCCGCCTGGTTTTACTTTTGACAACCACAATCTAACGGCGTGGATTTGTGATTCTAGACTATGTGGGCCATCATCTATAACATAGTCGAAGAAGTTATCTTCAAACCCGGCAGCGGTATCAGAAGAATACGCGTCTTTAAATAGTATTTGTGCGTTCGGATTGGAAATTTCGCCAAAGAAATACGAACGGTTACTGTCGATTCCAACTACGTGTAGCTTCTCAAACCATTCCAACCACAACCTAATGGAACCGCCACGATACATACCGATTTCCAACATATTCAGTGGAGTTTGTTTCTTATCACCGAATTCCTTTTCGTAATATTCAGTTATATAGTTGTGGTAAAATTCCTTATCAGTATAGAACGGATTGTTATTATCTTCCATTCGGTTTTTACTGTTGTACAACTCTAATAATGTAGTCATATATTTCCCATTTGTGTTTTAGTATTTACCACTTTCCTTCTGGGCATTGTGAGGTTTTGAATGCCACTTTTACCTTCATAAAACATCCACACTTAGTGCATCTGTCTTTCTGTAAGAAAGGACATGCTTGACACGTAGACCATCTGGTGTCTCTTGTGGTATCATCTACCAAGGTTGTATTTCCTTGCATTGCGTTGGATACAATGTTCTTCCCATCCCGCATTAAATTCTTTGCCATATCCAACATCCCCGGCATCTTCAATTCTTCTGCACATTCTTCTTGGGGGCATATAGTTACATCTATAATATCATTTTCTTCTGACATATTATTCCTCAGTAGGTGTTCCCGCCAATATTTGTCTTATTGATGACATACCACTTAAATTAAAGGTTCTATACGAGCGGTCTTTTACATATTTCGATGCAGCAAATGTGGCGTACGCCTCATCAGTGTTTAATTGTTCTACAACACTTTTTCTTCTGTTTTCGGGGTCTATAGTAATGGTTGTACGAAACGAAGAGAAGAATTCAATCAATTCCGAATCTGATAATTGGTCTATTACAAATCCGTGTAACTGTGGTTCCGATGCGTGGTCGTTTTCTCGGTTCGGGTCCACGACCAACACAATATACTGACCACTACCACCAGACTTTTTTGAATAGTTGAATTGAATCATCATACCTGATTCGATATCATTCACTCCTATATATCGTCGTTCGCTTCGTAATGACATTATTCAACTTTTTTGATTTTTGGTAATTCAATCTTTTTTAACTTAGGTAGTACAAGTGGAATTTGCTTAGGGAATTCTGGAACGTACTTGTCCAATAATTCCCACGTGCGTTTTTGGATACTCTGATATGAGAATTTCTTGAAGTTTTCCTTACCCAACTTATGTGCTCGTTTACGGAACTGTTCGTAGTCCATGAATACTGCTGCCATAGCATTTGCCGTCTGTTGAATATCTGGTGCGAACCACGACGATTCTTTAATAAGAACACCATCCCACACAGAACTTGCGTGTATTTGTCTCAATTCCCCACCAACCAATACCGCTTCTTCTGCATTTAAGAAGTCCATATGACCAGACCACCCTGAAGCGATAACTGGTTTTCCACTGACGGATGCTTCCAATAGTGGTCGTCCAAAACCTTCACCCTTGGTTAAACTAACATGTGCCTTGACCTTGGGATGGTTGTATAGTGAATTCATTTCGTCGTCTGACAATTCGCCGTGGAGTACATATACATTCGGTAAGGTTTGACCGTCTACCAATTGTACAGACTTCTTAATAGTGTCAATCTTTCGTAGAATTTCTAGTTTGTCAAGAATGGAGAAATTTCCACCACTAGTCTTGAGAATCAACGCAGGAGGCGCAACGTCCCGAATTTGTTTAAAGGTTTCCAAGAATACCTTTACTAACAATCCAACGTTCTTTCTATCCTCACCAAGTTCTCCGCGTAACCAATGACCAACGAACAAATAACAGAATTTCTCTGGAATGGTATTAAGTGTCGTTTTGATAGACGGTAATACATCTGTTTCATACTCTAACTTCTTGAAAATCGCCTGGTCGATACAATTGTGTAACACTTCAATTGGTTTTTCTATTTCCAAGGTTCCCATAGGTTGTCCGTTTGGCCCCTGCTTACCAAACTTTGAGGATACGAATACGTTCTTGGAATGTTCAGAAATCGTAAACACTACATCCATCTTATTACACGATTCAATCCATTGTGGTGCGGCTACGGTAGTTTCGATACCTGCGGTGATACCAATATTGTACTTTCCAATAGTTTCAAATTCTGTTGGAATCGTAATAGTTACAAACAATTCTGGTTGTCTGGTCAATGGCGTGGTGAGGAACCTGTCCAAAATCATCTTATCCTTTGGATTGTTTGGGTCTAACGCATTCATTGGCGTTTCTCCCCAATTAACCGATACAACCTTTACATCAAACTTATCGTATTCAATAAGATGACGGATAATATCACGGCTCATATCACCATATCCCGAACGAGTCGCACATGGTGCGCGTACTACACATACTGGTTTAATTTCTGTAGACATATTATATACCCTTTAGCTTTTGAATATCGGTATCAACCATTTTTTTGACCCAAACATCGAAAGGTGTTTTGGGTTTCCAACCTAATACTGCTTTTGCTTTTGATGCGTCACCACGAAGTACTTCAACCTCGGCAGGCCGGAGGAACTTAGGATTTACTACAACGTGGTTATTCCATGAAGTAATTCCAGTTGATGCGAAGGCGGTATCTAAGAAATCTCGAATAGTCTTGGTGACCCCCGTGGCTACTACGTAATCATCTGGGGTATCTTGTTGCATCATCATCCATGCCGCTTCAACATAGTCTGGTGCGTATCCCCAATCACGACCCGCATCAAGGTTCCCCAACTCAATCGTATCTTGAAGTCCTAGTGAGATACGAGCGACACCATCTGTAATCTTACGGGTCACGAATTCAATACCACGGCGTTCTGATTCGTGATTGAAGAGAATACCAGAGACATTGAACATACCATAACTTTCACGATAGTTCTTGGTAATCCAGTGTCCATATAGTTTTGACACACCATACGGTGACCGTGGATAGAATGGTGTAGTTTCAGTTGATGGATTTTCCACCATACGACCGAACATTTCAGACGAAGACGCTTGGTAGAACTTTACTGGTTCTCCATACTCACGTATTGCTTCCAACATACGGAGAACACCAAGTCCAGTAATGTCACTCGTCTGTTCTGGGGTGTTCCAACTTTCACCGACGAATGATTGTGCGGCGAAGTTATAAACTTCGGTTGCCTGTGATGTTTTTAAACATCGTAACAATGAGTTCTGGTCGGAAAGGTCACCGATAATGAATTCAAAGTTTGGATTGTCAAGAAGATGTTTGGTGTTTTCTCGGTTCTTACTAGATGTACGGCGTTCCATACCGTACACCTTGTATCCCTTTTCAAGTAAGAAGTCCGCCATAAACGAACCATCTTGTCCATTAATCCCTGTGATTAGTGCAGTTTTCATGCCAACTCCAACTCAAATTTTTGTCTAGGTGTCCAGATATCTAGTGTATGGTCGATACCCGAAATGAATAGTTCACACATACGTTCTGCAGTAAATTGTCCAGTTGTAAGTCCGTACTGTCTACCAGACTCACCACGGCGTTTACGTTCGGCTCTGTCCAACTTGTACACTTCCATAATCTGGTCCGCTGCATCTTCAAACTTCGCACGGTCGTCAAAGATGTATGGAGTCAATGGTGACCCTTGGAGTGAACGATTGCTTGGGAATACTGGGAACGCCCATTCACCGTGGTTCTTGAAACGTCCATCGTGGTTACTACCCCACTCATACGTGAAGTCCACATCGGGGTCAAGATATTCACCTTCATCATTCTTGAACCCACACTGGTCCTGTAGACCACCAGTGACGTTCACAATGACAGGAGTACCACACATGATACTCTCCGCAATACCCAATCCAAATCCTTCGTTACTGGATAGATTGATGGTGACATCGGCAATGTTGTAAAGATGACGAAGATGGTCTGCCTCAGTACGGTCTGCGGAGAACACCACATACTTCTCAATAGATGGCGTTACGTCACGAATGACCGCAAGTAAGTCGGTACCATTTTCGTCAATAGGTTGAGTGTGTAGGACGAATCGGCACTTCTCACGTTGTTCTGGGGTCAACTTATCCATAAACACCTTGAAGGCAAGGATGATATCCGATGTTTGCTTACGGCGAATGTTACGACTATTATAGAACAGTACGAAGTTCACTTCCGCATCACCAAACAACTTCTTACGAGTTTCCAGCATTTTATCATCGTTTTCTACTACTGGATGAAAACGCTTGGTATTGATACCGTGGGGAATATACGACAAATACCGCTCGTTCTCAGAACCCAATACGTGCTTATTCAGATTGTAGGTTTGTTTACTGATAGAGAACAATGCATCACACGACATATAATACGGTTTGTTATACATTGGATATGGGAGGTCATCCCAAATATTGTAATACATAATAGGCATCTTCTGACGGATTTCATGTTCCATCTGGTATAACCAAATCCAATAACGTGGGTCAGTGAAGTGTAGAATACCATCGAGTTTTTCTGTATCCATCAAATGACGAACTAACCGACTATCTCCATATCCGTTGTATGGATAGATACGAACGTGTGCATCTTCAACTCCTGTTTCTGCTGCAACTGCTTGAGAAAGGTCTACAATCTTCCCTGCTTCTGGATGATTGACCCCCGCTCCAACATGCACCCAATTGTATCGGTGACACGTACCTTCGATAATTTCACGCGTCATAACGCCAATACCCGACGTAACTCGCATATCGTCGGCTAAAAAGA
>JACCDP011204137.1_pt1 | contig 24790 bp, 21 predicted proteins | sample 7445841 | NCBI WGS metagenome assembly JACCDP01 (sample SAMN15323441, study PRJNA562643) | freshwater metagenome | isolation source: river surface water | place: USA:Blue River Watershed | collected 2017-08-17
GAGGAGCGCGCGCTGATTGCCGCCGAGCGTATCGGCGACGGCGACTGGTTCATCGACAAGGTCACCAAGTACGTCAACGAGCGCATCGTCTTCGGTCGCCCCATCGGGCAGAATCAGGGCGTGCAGTTCCCGATCGCGAAAGCCTATGTGAACATCGAGGCCGCCAGCCTGATGCGCTACAAAGCCTGCGAGCTGTTCGATGCCGGCAAGCCCTGCGGCGCCGAGGCCAACATGGCCAAGATGCTCGCCGCTGACGCTTCCTGGGAAGCGGCGAATGCCTGCCTGCAGTATCACGGCGGCTTCGGTTTCGCGGCAGAATATGACGTCGAGCGCAAATTCCGCGAGACCCGTCTGTATCAGGTCGCGCCGATCTCGACCAACCTCATTCTTTCTTACGTAGCCGAGCATATTCTCGGCATGCCGCGCTCTTTCTAGTCCAACGGAGGACGTCTTGAAGACCAATGTCACGCCCAGCGCGCAGCTGGCCCACTTCGCCGCCGATCTGACCTACGACGACATCCCCACCGAGGTCATGCGCCGCGCCGAGGATCTGTTCCTCGACTGGTTCGGTTCTGCGCTGGCAGGCAAGGTCGGACGTCCGGTGCAGGCGATCGAGGCGTTCGCGCGCGAGATGGGCCCGCAGCAGGGCCGCGCCGAGGTGCTGATCTCGCGCCGCAAGACGTCACCGTTGTTCGCTGCCATGGTCAACGGCGCGTCGTCGCACTACATCGAGCAGGATGATGTGCACAACGGCTCGGTGTTCCACCCGGCCGCAGTGATTTTCCCCGCAGTGCTGGCCATCGCGCAAGATCGCGGCCTGAGCGGTAAAGAGATGATGACGGCGGCAGTGGCGGGCTATGAGGCGGGCATACGCATTGGCGAATTCATGGGCCGCTCACACTACAAGGTGTTTCACACCACCGGCACCGTGGGCACGGTCGCTGCGGCCGTGGCCGTGGGACGCCTGATCAGCCTCACCCCGGAAAAAATGCAGCATGCGATCGGCTCGGCCGGCACGCAAGCCGCAGGATTATGGGAATTTCTCAAGGACGCCGCCGATTCCAAGCAGCTGCACACGGCCAAGGCCGCCGCTGATGGCCTGATGGCAGCGCTGCTGGCAGAAAAGGGCTTCTCCGGCGCGAAGCAGGTGCTGGAGGGCGCCAAGGGCATGGCCGCCGGCATGTCGCAGGATGCGAATGTCGCCTGCCTGACCGATCGGCTCGGCGAGCGCTGGGCGACGATCGAGACCTCGTTCAAGTTTCACGCCTCCTGCCGCCACACGCATCCGGCGGCCGATGCGTTGCTGCAGGTGATGCAGCAGCATGGGCTGAAGGCCGACGAGATCGCCTCGGTCACCACGCACGTGCATCAGGGCGCGATCGATGTGCTGGGCCCGGTGGTGGATCCGCGCACCGTGCATCAGGCGAAGTTCTCGATGGGCACGGTGCTGGGGCTGATTGCTCAGTATGGCAAGGCGGGCGTGACCGAGTTCGAGCAGTCGTTCCGCGAAACCGAAGTGCAAGACTTCCGCAAGCGCGTCAGCATGGAGCTGGATGCCGAAGTGGATGGTGCTTATCCGGCACGCTGGATCGGCAAGGTGACGGTGAAGACCGTGGACGGCCGCGAGCTGAATGGCCGCGTCGATGAGCCGAAGGGTGATCCGGGCAATACCTTGTCACGCCCAGAACTGGAGACCAAGGCGCTGGCGCTGGCACAGTTTGCCGGCGCAGCGACGGCTGACGAGATGCGTGCGTCCATGGATGGCATCTGGAATATCGCTGCGTGCAAGGCAGTCGGCGATCTGCTGCCGCCGTGGTCGCAGGATATCTAGAGGGTGTTATGCACTCATCCCGTCGGGATGAGTGCATAACACCCTCTAGACGTTGAATCAGGCCCCGAACAGCACCCGCTCCCCAAACAGCACCAAACCCACCACCAGCACCGCCGCCGACAGTCCGCGCACCACGCGTGTTTCATGCGTGGTTTTCCGCAGCTGCATCAGCAGCGGTACCGCAATCAGCACCGCCACCAACTGGCCTGCTTCAACGCCCAGATTGAAATTCAGCAGCGACCAGATCAGGCTGTCTTTCGGCAGACCGATCTCTTTGAGCACGGAAGAGAAGCCAAAGCCATGCACCAGCCCGAAGAGGAAGCTGATGTGCCAGCGATGCGAGACGGCAAAGCGCGGGAACAGGTTTTCAAACGCCACATAGGCAATCGACAGCGCGATCACGGCCTCGACCAGCGTTGAGGGCAGGGTGATGATATCCAGCGCAGCCGCACCCAGCGTGATGCTGTGGGCGAGCGTGAAGGCCGTGATGATCTTCAGCAGCGACACCAGATTGCCGCCGCACAGGATCAGCGCGAGTAAAAACAGCAGATGATCGTAGCCTGTGGCGATGTGCTCGACGCCGAGCAGGAAAAAGCTGGCTGCCCCATGCGGTTTTTCCGCACCGGCCAGCGAGACACGCGCTTCGCGCTCGGTCGCCGAGAAATTCAGCGAGCTGCTGCCCCCCTGCCAGGTCATCACCGCGATCACATGATGCTTGTCACCGAGCGTATCGGCCATGTCGTCACGGATGACCAGCTCACGGGGTGCAGCGGGACAGACATAGTCGACCTGCATGCCCTGCGGCTCGGAGGCCGGGCAGGGCTGCTGATCGGCGCTGACGCTCACCTTTTCCCGGATCAGGCGAACAAGGGTCGCATCATCCGCGCCGCCCGTGGTTGGCGTGTAGCGATAGATGACCTTGTCGCCATCAATGCCTATCGAGGCGAAACCGGTTGCATCGCCCGAATGAGAAAACGCGGGCATTGCGATTAACAACGACAGCCCGGCCAGCAGGCCGCTCAGCAACGCCTTCATCGTTTCAGCGTCGCGCCTTGCGAGGGAGCTGCGGCCGGCGCAGGCGCATTCTTGCTGACCGCATCGATCATCGCCATCAGGTTGGTGATCTGATACTCGGGGATGGTGACGGCCTCGCTCGCGCCCACAGGCAGGAGGTAGCGGCTGTAGCCATCCGGGCTGACCGTGCCGATGGCGAAGCGTCCGACCGGGTCGGTCTTCTTCTCGCGATAGATCATGATCAGAATGTCAGGCCGGCTGACGCCGAACTCGTCCTTGCCCGGCTCCAGCGGGATCGGCTGCTCCTTGCGGGTGCGGCTGAACATCGCAATGGCCTGCATGATCGTCGTCGCGGCAAGCGGATCGGCACGATGCGCGTGTTCCGTCGCATTGGGGCCATCCTGCTGACCATGGTAGAACCAGGTGCCCTTGTCGTCTTTCTCGAAACGATGCAGCTGGCCTTTGCGCATGACCTCGATCGCGCCGACGTCTTCCAAGGGTATCGGGAACAGCCATTTTTCGTCTTTGGGGCCTGCGGCCGCCTCGATCGTGCTGATGTACTCGCGTTCCTTGATGAAGATCACGACACCCAGAACGGCGATCAAGCCGGCGATGATCGCCAGTTTGCGTTTGCGGCTGCTCATCGACGCCTCCACCAGACGACAACCCCCAGTGCTGCCATCAGCAGGGGAATCAGAATCAGCGACAGGATGAAGGTGCCCTTCATCTGCGTGTTGGTCATGTTCACGTAGGGCAGGTCATAGGTACGCGGCTCGAGACCGATCAGGTTCTCGCGCGAGGCGAGGAAATTGACCGCGTTGAGGAACAGCGCGCCGTTGCCCAGAATGTGGAAGAACGAGTTGGTCGCAAAATCCGAGTCGCCCGCGACGATGATGCGCGCTGGCTTGCGATTCGTCGCCAGCGGCTTGGTGTCTTCGACTTTCTCGCCGCGCAGTTCTTTCATGATCAGGGTGGCGGAATCAACAGCGTTCGGATTGAAATTGGCGACCGCAAGCATGGTCAGCGGACCATTTTTGCTCTCGCCCTTCACAAACTCGGCGCGGGCCTTGTCAGGCGAGCTGAAACTGTTCTTCGACGAATTGACCAATGGGCGCACCGAGACGCCGGCGACCGGTTTTTCGGTGGGGAACAGCGGACGCGCGCCGGGGAAGAAGGTCAGCGGCAGCTTGGTCGTCACTTCATGACGGTTATAGTCGGTGACTGCAGGTGCGGAGAGATCGGCCCAGAAATGGCTGGCTTCGTCGATGATCATGCCCTTGTCCGCCACAATGCCGAACTTGGCGAGGATAGGCTCGAGACCGACCTGAACGAAAGGATCCAGCAGGAACATCGCGTTGCCGCCTTCGTCCAGATAGCTGTCGATCATTTTCAGCTCGCCGGCCAGCAGTGGCAGGGTCGGGCCGGCCACGATCAGGATGGAGCAGCGCGACAGGTCGGTGCTGCTCCGGGTCAGCGCAACTTTTTCGACCTGATAATTCATCGCCTCCAGCGCGCCGCGGGCCTTGGCCATGCCGTGCTTCTCGTGCGTGACGACCTTCTGCTCCAGTCCGTGCGAGTGGCCGGCGCCACCTTCCGTATGGTCATGCGACTCCAGGCTGAATGGATCCGGCTCGCCATGGCCTTCGAGGAAGCAGGCGATCTGCTGCTTGCCCTGCGTGACGCGCAAAATGCCGTTGGCAATGTCGGTCTCGGTCGGGCCGTTGACGGTCAGCTTGCGGCCTTCGCTTTCCATCAGCGCAGTGCCGGCGAATTCGACGCCGCGCATCTTGGCTTGCGAGGGATTCAGCATCGGGTCAAAGAACTCGACGGTGATCTTGTCGTTTTGCGCAGCGAATTGCTCGTACAGCTCGACCGTTTCGCGCATCGCACGATCGTGGAAGAAGGTGATGTGCACCGGCTTGTCGACGGTCTTGAGCATGTGAATCGTCTGTGCCGCCAGCGAATGCTCGCGGTTGGCCGTCATGTCAATACGCGCCGGGAACAGCGAAGACGTCCAGGCGATCGCAGCGTACAGCGCGATAAGGGCGACAGTCATCATCAAGAGCTCGCCGCGCTGGCCGCGCAGCAGCAGCAACAGTTCATCGCGCAGCTGCCAGACGGAGAAGCCGCTGAGGCCCAGACCGGCCAGCATCAGCACGATGGCGAACAGGGAGGAGTTGACGATCAGCGCGCTGGCGAAGGACGAGCCCACCAGCAGCAACAAGCCTGCAATGAGCAGCAGGCCGTAACGGAATGATTTATCCATGGATCAGATGCCTAGAAATGCTTGTCAGCGACGCAGCTGCAGATAGCTGGTGTTCAGGGTGAGCGCAGTCGCGATCACAGCGGCGAAGTACAGTACTCCCTCCGAGCGCAGCAGGCCCCGGATAAAGTCCGCGAAATGCAATGCGAAGGACAGGTGGGCCACCAGATCACGCATCAGCAACGAGGATTGCAGCGTCTGCAGGTGACCGACGAACCAGAAACCCAGCAGCACAGGAATCGTGATCAGCGCTGCGACAATCTGATTCTCGGTCAGCGCGGAGAAGAACTGGCCAATCGCGATGCAGGTCATGCCGAGCAGGATGAAGCCGATATATCCAGACACGATATTCAGCGTCTGCGGCGTGCCGTAGAGGTACAGCGGGATCAGATTGATGCAGGTCGCAGCCGTCATCAGCAGGAAGATGCTGACGGCGCCCAGATATTTGCCAACGACGACTTGCCAGGTTTCGAGCGGCAGGGTCATCAGCAGTTCCATCGTGCGCGCGTTGTACTCCGCCGAGAAGACCCGCATGGTCAGCACGGGCGCAATGGTGAGCAGCAGGATACCCATGTTCTGCAGCGTCGAATCCATCGTGCCGATGCCGGTCATGAAGATGTTGTACGTGAAGAAGTAGCCGGTACCAAGAAGAAACACGGCAATCACGAAATAAGCAATCGGTGAGCGGAAATAGCCGAGCATTTCCTTCACGTAGATGGCCCGAAGGCCAGTCAGCGCATTCATGCGGCCTCCTTGTGTGTATTGGTTGAGCCCGATCCGCCTTCGTGGCCGATGTAGCTGAGGAAGACGTTTTCCAGCGTGGGCTGGCGGCGTTCAAGACGATACAGCTCGCCCGCGCCGGTGACGGCGCGCGCAATACGCGCTTCGATGCCTTCGATGTTCTGCACGAGACAATCAATGCTGAATACACCGGCACGCACCGGATGGGGATGAATCGCGAGACCCGTGAGACCATCGACAGCGCGCAGCGACTGCTCGAGCGCGTTGCGGTCGCCGCTGGCGTCGACCATCACGCTGTTGCTCTGGTCGGCCTTGCGCTGCAGCCCTTCGGGCGAGTCGACGGCGAGGATGCGGCCGCCGTTGATGATGGCCACGCGCTGGCAGATCAGCGTGACTTCCGGAAGGATGTGCGTCGAGATCAGCACCGAATTTTCGCGACCGAAGTTGCGAATGACTTCGCGCGTCTCCTGAATTTGTCCCGGATCGAGGCCGGCGGTGGGCTCATCGAGCAGCAGGACATCCGGATCGCCCAGCAGCGCCTGCGCGAGTCCGACGCGCTGACGATAGCCCTTGGACAGCTTGTAGCATTCTTTGGTCGTGACGGCTTCGAGTCGGCAGGCGGCGATCACGCGCTCAAGATTCTGAGGGATCTGCGACACCGGCACGCCCTTGGCGCGCGCCACGAAGGTGAGGTAGCTGGTGACATCCAGAATGTCATACAGCGGCGGACTCTCGGGCAGATAGCCCAGTCGCGCGGCGGCCTGTGCGCGCTCGGTGGCCATGTCAAAGCCAGCGACTTTCACGGTGCCTGAGGTCGCCTCGGTAAAGCCGGCGATCATGCGCATGGTGGTGGTCTTGCCGGCGCCGTTCGGGCCGAGGAAGCCGACGATCTCGCCTTTTTGTACATCAAACGAGATGTTGTGGATGATGGTCTTGGAACCGTACCGCTTGACGACGTTATGTAGTTCTATCATTGCTGCCGATCTTTACTTCCGAGCCTGTCCGGCAGCTGCGACGTGACATGGCCCATCGTGGGCGATCGCGTCAGCATGCACAGACAAGGGCGTTTGTCATGACGCAGGACACTCGCCGGGGTTAAAAAAAGCCCCCGCATCACGGGGGCTTTTTCAGGGTGAAGCAGAGACTACATTACTTCATCCACTTGCGGCCATTCTTTTCGAACTGACCACCATCGTGCGGGAAGAACAGCTTGGCGCCTTCCAGGTCACGCATGAACTTCAGGCGGTTAGCCGAGTTGGTCCATGCCTGAACGCTGAAATTGAGGCCAGCAACGTAGCCGTCCGCATTTTCCTGCATCCAGATCGCATCCTGCGAGATGATCACGCTGCCGGTCTGGGGCAGCTTGACCTTCATCGACTGGTGACCAATGGTGTGGCCAGGCGTCGAGAGGATCTGAACCGTGCCGTCGCCGAACAGGTCGTAGTCGCCGTCGAGTTCCATGTAGTTGTAGTTACGAGCAGACACCAGATCGTTCAGAACGACCGAGCCGTTGGCCTCGCGACCCTGGAACTTCTCAGGCCAGTAGCCCTGATACAGTTCCTTCTTCTGGAACACGTGGATGGCCTTCGGGAACATCGCGATGTTACCGGAGTGATCCAGGTGGCTGTGCGAGCTGACCACCACTTTGACGTCGTCAACCTTGATACCCAGCTTTTGCAGCTGCTGGTCGATCACGTCGCCGCGTGTCTGGCTGGGCTTCAGGAAGTCGCAGTTACCAGCGGCCCAGTACTTCTTGCAGTTGTCGGCGCCATCCGAGATCGCAACGTTGTTACCCGTATCGAATACGACGATGCCTTTCGGATGCTTGATGACCCACATCGAAACGGGGATCGTGATGTCTTTGGCTTTCGGGTAGGTCGGGATCAGGCCCTGAATGTTAAAGGGACCGAAGAAACCACTGGTAGTCCAGTACAGTTCTTGCGATTGAGCCGACGGCGCCGTGCTGATGCACAGTGCTGCCAGCATGGATGCCAACAAACCGGTTTTTTTCATGAGTCTTCCTCCGTGGTGGTGATAAATCGCCTGAATACGCGCGTTTTGGCCGATTTCCCGTTGCCGTTCTGAAGCGCAGGGCGCCCAGCCGATTCTTCTTCTTCTACGACATGGGACAACAGGCGTCTGGAGGCCCCAAACGACTGTTGTCTTGGAAACATGTTGCATGGCTCTTTTTTTCCTGTCAACACCTAGTTACTATTGGCCTGTAATCGCACCTCTACGGTCGTTAAATCAAGAAGCGTTTTGTTGCACTGCGATTTCATAGACAAAATCCGCGCATTGCCGACTAATTCTGAACAAAATTGATGCTTTGCGCCGGACATTGTTAGCGGATTCGTATTTTCAAAATGGGCTCTTTAAAAAACTTGTCTTGCCGAAAGAACCTCGGTCGGTCAGACTCTGACGATCGCTGCAAAAATACCAACCGAGAGATAGTCAATTCGCTAATACATTTGCTTCGCACATGCCCGGCACCTGCTGGAATGCTGTTTGACAGGGCTTGGCGCATCCGGTGATGTCCAACGCCAGTGGTCCCGTCACAGCCGCATGCCGGCGCGATAAAAAATCATATAAATCAAATATTTGAACAGCTTTCTTCGCTGGAGACTTTACACATGAAGCTACACGCACTTTCCCGTCTGTTTGCAGGCATGGCCGCGGCTCTCGCGATGTCGGGCGCTCTGGCGCAGGGCAAGCCGACCGAGCTCAAAGTCGGCATTACGACTTTCCTGTCCGGCCCCGCCTCGGTGTTCGGTGTGCCGGCCAAGGCCGCCGCCGAGCTGTATATCGAGCAGCTGAACGCAGCGGGCGGTATCGGCGGTGCGAAGATCGTGCCCACCTTCATCGATGAAGGCGTCGGTGCAGACAAGCTGCTGTCCGAGTACCGCCGCGTCGTTCAGGAAGGCGATACCAAGGTCATGCTGTCGGCGATCTCCAGCGGCAACTGCAATATCGTCGCGCCGGTCGCCGAGGATCTGAAGGTGCTGAATATCCTGTGGGACTGCGGCACCGAGAAAGTCCTGGAAGACAAACGTTACAAGTACGTCGTGCGTACGCAGGCGAATGCGACCACCGAAATGGTCTCGACCGTCCTGTATCTCCTCAAGACCAAGCCCGACCTGAAATCCATCGCCGTGATGAATCAGGACTACGCGTGGGGCCGCGATTCCTGGGAGCTGTTCCGCAACACGCTCCTGGCGATGAAACCGGACGTGAAGATCGTCGCCGAGCTGTTCCCGAAATTCGGCGCGACCGATTATTCGACCGAGATCAGCCGTCTGCAGGCGCTGCGTCCGGAAGTGATCCTGTCCACCTCATGGGGCGGCGATCTCGATACCTTTGTTCGTCAGGCGTCTCAGCGCGGGCTGATGAAGAACTCGCTGTTCGTGCTGCCGTTGGCAGAAAGCTCGCTGGAGCGTCTGGGCACGGCGCTGCCTGACGGCGTGATCGTGGGTGCGCGCGGCGATCATTACTTCCTGCATCCGCAGTACAAGGATGAGCCCAAGCTGAAAAACTTCGTCAAGAAGTTCCACGACAAGACGGGCGCGTACCCGATTTATGCGGTTTACCATATGGTGCAGGCGCTGGATGGCCTGAAGGCCGGCATTGAAAAAGCGATCAAGACCAACAAAGGCCAGTGGCCGAACAGTGAGCAGATGGCCGACGCGATGCGTGGCCTCGAATTCCGCGGCCTGACCGGCACGGTCAGGATTCGTGAAGATGGTCAGGGTCTGGAAGACCAGCTGCTGGGCATCACGCGCAAGACGCCGAGCTATAACTTCCCGACGCTGGAAAAGATCGTCATTTATCCGGCCGATCAGATCACGACGCCGGTCGGCCAGAAATCGCCGGAGTGGGTGAAGACGCTCAAGCCGGAGCTGGTCAACAACCCCCGTTTCAAGCAGTATTGATCGCAGGCTGCCGTGACGTGCCAGCGCCGGCGCGTCACGGAGGCTGATCCCCCTTTCGCACAAGAGATTTCAAAAGGCAGCACATGGCGCAGGACATCTACATTCTGGCGGTGTTGGACGGTCTGTCCTACGCCGCTTTGCTTTTCCTGGTGGCGCTGGGCATGACGCTGGTGTTCGGCGTGATGAACATCGTGAACATGGCGCACGGCAGTTTCTATGCGCTCGGTGGCTACATGGCGGCGAGTCTCGGTCTGTGGGCCAGCGCGCACGGCGTGTCGCCCGCGTGGTCGCTGCTGATCCTGCCGCTGGCAGCCATCATCATCGGCACCGTCTTCGGCACGCTGATGGAAACCTCGCTGATGCAGCATATCTACCGCAAGGATCCCATCCTGCAGTTGCTGATTACCTTCTCTGCGTTCATGATCTTTGAAGATCTGCAGCGTCTGGTCTGGGGCACGCAGCCTTACTTCGTTTCCGAGATCGTCAATTACCTCGGCACCACCGAGGTGCTGGGCATCACCTACACGCGCTATCAGCTGCTGGTGTTGCCGGGTGTCGCGATTGCAGTGTTCGTCGCGCTGCGCAGCTTCCTGAAATTTTCCAGCGTTGGTCGCCAGATTGTCGCCGTATCGCACAACCGCGAGGTGTCGACCGCGCTGGGCATCAATGTGAAACGCATTTCGCTGATGACCTTTGTGGTCGGCTCCATCCTCGGCGCGCTGGCCGGTGCACTGGCCTCGCCCACGGTGTCGTGGGTGCCCGGCATCGGTGGCGAGATGATCGTCCTGTCATTTGCTGTTGTGGCGACCGCTGGTCTGGGTCAGATCGAAGGGGCATTAGTCGCCGCGATCCTGATCGGGCTGGCGCGTTCATTCACGGTCTATCTGTTCCCCGAAATGGAAGTGCTGGTGCCCTTCCTGATCATGGTGCTGGTGCTGCTGTTCCGTCCGCAAGGGCTGTTTTCGGTCGCACAGGCGAGGAGGGTGTGATGGCTCGCGCAAAGATCGCTGTGATTGTGCTCGCCCTGCTGGCGCTGTTGCTGCCAGTGGCCATGCCCTGGATCAAAACACCGTTGATCCTCGGCACCGCCTTCGGCATTGCCGCGCTTGGCATTTCCATCCTCATCATCTCCGGACAGATTTCCTTCGGTCACGCGATGTTCGTCTGCCTCGGTGGCTATGCGGTGGCGTTCGTCGCTCGCCAATGGGCGCAGCTGGACAGCGCCTTGCTGTTGCTGGTGGGCGCGGGCACGGGCGTCGTGTTCGGCATCATCGTCGGATCGTTCGTGGTGCGTTATCGCGCCATTTTCTTCGGCATGTTGAACCTTGCGCTGTCGATGGTGCTGTTCGCCGCACTGGGCAAGTTCTTCAATGTCACCGGTGGAACGGATGGTCTGCGTCTGGAGCGTTCGCCGTTCTTTGGCATGATGCTGGAGCGCGATGCGTTCGAGAGCCTGCTGCTGGTCGTGGGTGTCGCGCTGGCTTTGCTCTCCGGCTGGCTGGTGCATCGCTATCTGCGCTCGGTCGCCGGTCAGGCGCTGGCCGCGATCAAGACCAATGAGACGCGACTGGAGTACGTTGGCATCTCGGCCTATCAGGCGCTGTGGATCGGCTACATCATCTCGGCCACGCTGTGCGGACTGTCAGGGGCGATCTTCGCGATTGCACAAGGGCTGGTGACGCCAGAGATGGGCTACTGGGTGCGCTCCGGCGAGATCGTGTTCGTCGCCATTCTGGGCGGCGTCGGTCATCCTGTCGGTGCTTTCATCGGTGCGGGCATTTTCGAATTCGTGAAGCTGTTTGCCGCTGCCTACCTGACAGGCGCCTGGCAGATGGTGCTGGGCTTTGTGCTGATCGCGATGGTCTTCCTCGCACCGCGAGGCATCTCGGCCATGCTGGAAGAGAAACCGGTGACGAAGCGGGAGGACGCATGATGACGCCGCTGCTTCAGACCAAAGACCTGCAACTGGCTTTCGGTGCAGTGGTCGTTGCTGACCACATTGATTTTTCGCTGAACGAAGGCGAGCGTCTGGCCGTCATCGGCCAGAACGGCGCAGGCAAGACCACCTTCATCAATATCTGCACCGGCCTGATTCGGCCGCAGGCAGGACAAGTCTTCTTCGAGGGCAGAGAAGTCACCGGCATGGCACCGCGCGCGATTGCGCTGCTAGGTATGGTGCGTTCGTTCCAGCTGCCGCAGCTGTTTACCGAGCATACCGTGCGTGATTGCGTGCGCATTGCAGCCGCCGGCAAGCGCAACCAGCTTGGGCTGTGGACGCCGCTGGCCAGGGCGGTCGATAACACTGAGATCATGCATGTGCTGGAGATGGTCGGGCTTGCACGCCGCGCCGATGAACTGTCCGGCGCGCTGCCTGAGGGACAACGCAAGCTGCTCGACATCGCGATGGCGCTGGTGATGAAGCCGCGCCTGCTGATTCTGGATGAGCCGACCTCGGGCGTATCGACCGATGAGAAGCACGGCCTGATGGCCACCATCATGAAGGCACTGGATGAGCAGAAAGTGACCGCAATCTTTGTCGAGCATGATGTCGACATCGTGTCGCAGTACTCGACCCGCGTGGCCGCCTGGATCGCGGGCCGCATCGCTGCGGACGGCACGCCGTCGCAGGTGCTGGCTGATCCGGAAATCCGCAAGAACGTGATCGGAGAATGACATGCTGAAGATCCATAACGTCAGCGCGCGCATTGCCGGCATCACCGTATTGCGCGGCATCGAGACTGAATTCCGCCCCGGCGAGCTGCTGGCGGTGGTGGGCCGCAATGGCGCCGGCAAGACCACGCTGCTGCGCGCGATCATGGGCCTCTTGCCGCTGTCCTCGGGCAGCATCGCGATCAATGGCACGGACCTGACTGCCATACCGGGACATCGTCGCACCGCGTTTGGCATTGGCTATGCGCCGGAAGACCGGGCGATGTATCCGACCTTCACGGTCGAAGAGAACCTGCGTCTGCCGTGCGAGGTGCTGGGTTTGCCTGAGGCCGAGATCAAGCGCCGGATGGAACGCGTTCTTGAGGTCGTGCCGCAACTGGAACCTATGCTGGCCCGCTCGGGTGCGGCCTTGTCGGGCGGTCAGGGCAAGATGGCTGCACTGGGGCGCGCGCTGATGGCGGGCACGCAGCTGGTGCTGCTGGATGAGCCTTTTCAGGGGCTCGCGCCGGTCCTGGCCAATCAATATGCCGAATCGCTGCGCAAGCTGCATCAGCTTGATCCTTCACTGTGCATCGTGGTCACTGAATCGAACCGCAGCCTGCTGCGCGATCTGCCCGATGCGACGCTCACACTGGAACGTGGCGAGCTGGTCGAAGGGGACGCGCTTGCGCACTGAACCGGCGGTTCGAACCTGAATATCCAACTGAACAAACAACAAGACAAGATCGGAGAGACGACTATGCCAACCCTGCTTATTGACGGCCAATGGGTATCCGCCACCGGTGGACAAACCATCGACGTGATCAATCCCTGCGATGCCAAAGCCTATGCCAAGCTCGATCGCGGCACGGCAGAGGACGTGGATCGCGCTGTCAAGGCAGCACGCCGCGCCATGGAGGGCGCCTGGGGCAAGCTGACCGCCACAGAGCGCGGCCGCATCCTGATGAAGGCGGGCGAGCTGATCCTGAAGAACGGCGACGTGATCGCAGACATTGAGTCGCGTGATACCGGCAAGCCGATGTCCGTTGCCCGTGCGGATGTAGTGGCGGTGGCGCGTTATTTCGAGTTCTATGGTGGCGCGGCCGACAAGCATCACGGCGAACAGCTGCCCTATCTGAACGGCTACAACGTGCAGGTCGTGCGTGAGCCGCATGGTGTCGCCGGCCTGATCATTCCGTGGAATTACCCGGCGCAGATGTTTGGCCGTACCGTTGCGCCCGCACTGGCTGCTGGTAATGCCTGCGTGCTCAAACCTTCCGAAGATGCCTGCATGTCTGGCCTGAAGCTGGCCGAGCTGCTGATGGAAGCCGGCCTGCCCGCCGGTGCGCTGAATCTGGTGACCGGCTATGGCTATGAAGCAGGTGCCGCGCTGACCGCACATCCGGACATCAACTACATGAGTTTCACCGGGTCTCCCGAAGTGGGCACCATGGTGCAGGAGGCCACCGCCAAGAATGCGGTGCCCTGTGCGCTGGAGCTGGGCGGCAAGTCTCCGCAGATCGTGTTCGAGGATGCCGATCTGGACAAGGCGCTGCCCATCATCGTCAAGGCGATTACGCAAAATGCCGGTCAGACCTGCTCGGCGGGTAGCCGTCTGCTGGTGCAAGAGAGCATTTATGAAAAATTCGTTGCCCGTGTGGCCGAGGCTTTCAAGAAGGTTAAAGTCGGGACACCAGAAATGGATTTCGATTGCGGCCCTATCGTCAACAAGAAGCAGTTTGACCGCGTGAATGGTTTCATCGACGATGCGATCAAGACCGGCGTGCCGCTGCTGGCGCAGGCAACGATTGCCGATGGCTGCTCGAAGGACGGCTACTTCGTCGCACCGGCGCTGTTTGGCGCGGTGCCGCGTGACCACCGTCTGGCCTGCAAGGAAGTCTTTGGTCCGGTGCTGGCGGCGATGCCGTTCAAAGATGAAGAAGATGCCGTGCAACTGGCTAACGCGACCGAATATGGTCTGGTATCGGGTGTGTGGACCGAGAACGGCGGTCGTCAGGCTCGCATGGCCAAGCGCATTCAGACCGGTCAGGTCTTCATCAACTGCTATGGCGCAGGCGGCGGTGTTGAATTGCCCTTCGGCGGCATGAAGCGCAGCGGCCATGGTCGTGAGAAGGGCTTCATGGCACTGGAAGAATTCAGCACGATCAAGACCATCGTGCTGCATCACGGTTAAACAGCGTTTGCAAGAAACACATTCAGCATCACGGAGACACTATGGGACAGCTTCAGGGAAAAGTCGCCATCATTACGGGCGCAGGCAGCGGCTTTGGCGAAGGCATGGCAGAAGCCTATGTGCGCGAGGGCGCGAAAGTCATCATCGCTGATCTGAACGCGGAAGCAGGCGAGCGTGTGGCGAAGGCACTGGGTGCGAATGCCAAGGCCGTCGCGACGGATGTCGCGAATGCCGATTCGGTGAATGCGATGGTCAAGGCCTGCGTCGATGCATTCGGTACGCCGGACATCGTGATCAACAATGCGGGTACCACGCACAAGAATCAGCCGATGCTGCAGGTCGATGAAAAAACCTTCGACCGCATGTTCGCAGTGAACGTGAAGTCCATCTACTACATGGCGCATGCGGTGATTCCACTGATGCGCACGCGCGGCAAAGGCGGGGTGATCATCAACGTGGGTTCGACGGCGGGTATTCGTCCGCGTCCGGGCCTGAGCTGGTACAACGGCTCCAAAGGTGCGGTCAATCTGCTCTCCAAAGCCATGGCCGTGGAACTCGCCCCGGACAAGATCCGCGTGAATGCGCTGTGCCCCGTCATGGGCGCCACCGGACTGCTGGGCGATTTCATGGGGGTGCCCGACACACCAGAAAATCGCGCCAGGTTCGTCTCCACGATCCCGCTCGGTCGTTTCTGCGAGCCGCGCGACATGGCGGCCGCTGCCGTCTTCCTGGGGACTGATGCTGCCGAGTTTTTGACCGGTCTGGAATTCCCGGTCGATGGTGGCCGTACGATCTGATTGAACGGATTATCTCGGAGACATTGATGAAGACACGTGCCGCCGTCCTGCATACCCTTGACCTGAAAGCGCCTTTTGCCGACAGCAAGCCGCTGAAGATCGAAGAGATTGAACTGGATGATCCGGGTGCGGGTGAGGTGCTGGTCAAGATGACCGCCGCCGGACTCTGCCATTCCGATCTGTCGGTCATCACCGGTGTGCGTCCGCGTCCGGTGCCAATGGCGCTCGGCCATGAGGCCTCGGCGACCGTAGTGAAGGTGGGCGATGGCGTAACCAACCTGAAGCCCGGCGACCGTGTCGTGCTGGTCTTCGTGCCCAGCTGCGGCACCTGCATGCCCTGTCAGGAAGGCCGTCCGGCCCTGTGCGAGCCGGGCGCAGAAGCCAACGGCAAAGGCACGCTGCTGTCCGGCGCGCGTCGTCTGCATCTGGGCCAGCAGGCCGTGAACCATCATGTGGGCGTGTCGGCCTTCGCCGAGCATGCGGTGGTGTCTTCGCGTTCGTGCGTGAAGGTCGAGGCAGATATCGATCCGGTGGAATCTGCGCTGTTTGGTTGCGCGGTATTGACCGGGGTCGGCGCGGTGGTGAATACGGCCAGAGTGCAGCCCGGTCAGACGGCTGCGGTGATTGGTCTGGGTGGCGTCGGCATGTGCTCGCTGCTCGGTGCGGTCGCCTCGGGCGCTCGTGACGTGGTGGCGATTGACCTGAATGACAAGAAGCTCGAAGCGGCACGTGAGCTCGGCGCGACCTTCACCGTGAATGCGCGTGATCCGGATGCCGCCGCCAAGGTGAAGGAATACACGAAAGGCGGCGTGGATTTCTCCTTCGAGATGGCCGGCGTGATACCGGCGATGGAACTCGCCTACCGCGTCGTGCGCCGTGGCGGCACGACCGTGACCGCCAGCCTGTTTCATCCTCAGCATACCTGGCCGATCCAGCAGGTCAGCCTGGTCGCTGAGGAGCGCACGATCAAGGGCAGCTACATCGGCTCTTGCGTGCCGGCGCGGGATATCCCGCGTTACATCGGTCTGTATCAGCGCGGCAAGCTGCCGATCAACAAACTGCTCGGCGAGCGCCTGACGCTGGAAGACATCAATCGCGGCTTTGACAAGCTCGATGCCGGCGAGAGCATGCGCGATCTGGTCGTATTTTGATTCGCCAGTAGATCATCCTCTTTTTCAACCTTTGGGCGGAAAATCCGGGTAGGGCTTTCCGTCAGGGTTCAGAAAAGTCTTTTCCGCGTAAAGATGGGAAAGCGATGGGTTTTTCTTCATAAAATCACGAACGATAGTAAATTCGTTATAGTGAATGACGATTTTTTTACCTGCTGATTTCAATAAAAGCTCGACCATTTGTGTACGGTTCCTGTCAGCGGCAATCGCAAAAGCAGACAAGCGTCCGCTATATTGCTCAAAGAAATTCATTCCATGCTTGAGCAAGTATTTGATAACCTCGATTCGATCGGAGTCTATGGCCGCTACCCAAGGCGTCAGTCCGTCTTTATTGGGTTGCGTGAACGTGGCTTTTGAATAGTTTTTTAATGCGCGCAAGCAATCTATGGATCCCTCACCGGCAGCGGCAATCGCTGCGGCAGCCAGGGCTTCAGTGCTTGGTTTGAATTTTTTTATCAAATATTCAAGCGTTTCACCTCGATTATTTTTGGCGGCAGCAACGAAAGCATCTTCTTTTTCGTAAGCTGAATTCTTCAGAGAAATACCAGAATCAATCAATGATTTGAGTAATTTGGTGTTTCCCCTGGCCGCAGCAAGAACTGTAGGCGACAGAGCAGGAGTCTTATCAAGCTTGTCCGAAAAGTTTTTCAACAAAAATTCAATTGAATATTTTTTGTCCCCCTCCACTGCGAGATATAACGCTGCTTTGTTGTTATGGTCTTTTGCATTGATGTCAACGTGAGGCGACAGCTTTTCAAGAACATGCAAATTTTCTTGCTCAATTGCATACATGAACGCATTTTTTCCAAAGTTATCTTTCAAGGCAATGGATTGTGCACCATGGGTGACCAGCCAATCGATGCAGAGTCTAAATTCCCCCAACTCGGCATGTCCCGTTCCTTTGCCATTTTCTATGGCATGCATTAAAGCGGTTTTTCCATCAGAATCCTTCCGACTTGTGTCTGAATGCGAAATCAGATATTGAACGGTATCGCTATGCCCGTTGGCTGCTGCCATCATTAATGGGGTTTGGTTATTCAACTTGGAATTGGGTGTGTCAAGATCAATTCCACACAGGTGCATGGTTTTTAGCGAGTCAATATAGCCAAATGAGGCTGCCATCGCGGTGGGATTCAATCCATATTGATTGACAATGAAAGGATCCGCTGAATTCTCCAAAAGAATCGCAATAATTTCTTGTTGGTTCGCGTTGATTGCCGTATGCAATGCCGTCTTGCCGTCTTTGGCTTGAGCATTGATGTTCAAGTCCTTTAATTTTAATAGGCCCTCAACGATATCTTTTTGTCTGAATCCGCAAGCTCTCATCAATGGTGTTTCGTCGGTTACTGGATCAGGAAAATTAATCAATGACGGATATTTTTTTAAAATATCGATAGTTGTCTTGCAATCTCCCTCTTTGATTGCCTTCTTCAATTGGTCCAGATGATTCAGGGCTTCTTTGTCGCTGTCTATGCTTGTGCTTCGGTTCTTTTTGGTTGAGCTAAGCCTCGGAGACTTATCCTTCGTGGTGTTTCCAGAGGACTGTTGACTATTGATTTTTTGATCGCTGCTGGTTTCCGATGTGTTGTTTCTTGACGTTGATATGGGTCGCATTTTTAAATCCTTTTTTGATTAACTGTTCATAGAAAATTTAATTTTTATAAAAATAGCTGTCCTGATCTCCCAAAAGATTTATTCCGGTGGGTGGGGTCGTCTTTGCAAAAGTTCCAAAAAAGCTTTTTAAAAAATTAAAATGACTGGTCTTTAATTGTTCCTTGTCATTAAAAAAAGACGCAAAAAAATCAGGTCGCACTCATCGCTGAGTTTGGCCTGATTTTTTGTGGCGTGAGTCGATTCGTTGCGTGATCGCTGTGCTATTTTTCCTGTGCCCGTTGCTCGATCACCGGTTTTGGTTTTCCTTGCGCATCAGATAACCGGTATTTCGTCCTCCGATCACCCATCAGATCGCGCAAGTCGCGGATGCTCATCTGCGTGACCTCATGCATGCGGATCAGTAGTGAGGCGCCGACGGGCAGGGTGCGGTGGCGAATTTTGCTGATGACCGGCGGCGCGACTTCCAGCGCCCGGGAGAGGGCCGCATCATTTTTCAATTGCATGCGTTCTCGCAGCGTATCGAGCAAAAGGTTCGGGTTGTAGCTGGGTTGGGAAGAGAGTGCGTGGGTGGGCTGAGTGGAGTGATGTCGTTGCTGATGTTCCATGATAGTCCTCGCAAAGGGCGTTGCACGAGCCGGCATGGGTTCGCCGGCTTGCGTAAACGACATGACCACACCGGTGAGCAACAAGTTCCGCCCGCATAAGCATCGGCGCTGGAATACGCCTCGAGGCCAAGTCAGAGGCAGGAAGCGCCCACAGCGGGTGATGCTTCCTGCTTCTTCTGTTCAACTCTTCTCAATTCACCACAGGCCTGTGCCGTAAGCGCCCGGCATCGTCATTGGCGGCGTCATCATCTGCCTGACTGCGGCATAGGGATCCATGGCGCCGAATCCGCCGAAGGCCTGCGGCATCAGGCGCGGCGGCTCCCGATAGAGACTGCTCAGCGCCTGCAGCATCTGCGGTGCCATCGATTGTCCGCCGAGCGCCGCGCCGATCATGGGCGCCGCATGGGCGGGTGCCAGCCCCACCGCCCTTAATACATCAGGCAAGCCAAATCCTGTGCGGCGCTGGTCGCCCAGCATCACGGGCCGGCAAGACATCTTGATGATCTGGAACAGCCGCTCGACGCGCTCTGCACTTCGTGGACTGGTGCCCTGAAAATCCGGATGATGCGCGAGCACCAGCGCCGCCAAGCCGGTGACATGCGGTGCTGCCATCGAGGTGCCATCCCATGCAGCAAAATTGTTGTCTGGCACAGTGGAGGTGATCGCGACCCCCGGCGCACAGACATCGACTTCCTGTCCGAAGCAGGTGAAGCGCGCCGAAAAAAATCCGTTCGAGTCGATTTGCGGCGTGATGGTTTGCACGTGATAACTGTCGGCAGGGAATTCATTCAGCTTGCCGATGGCTGCCACCGCCAGCACATGAGCGGACGAGGCCGGGTATTGCACCGGGCCACTGGAGTTGCCTGCAGCGACGATGCAGGCAACCCCGGCCTGCTTTGCGCGCAGGATCTGCTGCTCAAGGGCTTCAGAAGGCTCTGCGCCACCGAGACTCAGGTTCACCACGTCGATTTGCTTCTCGATACAGTATTCGAGCGCATCGATCAGCTGACTGATCTGACCTCCCGGGAAAAGTTTGCAGGCATGAACTTCCGCTTCTGGTGCGAAGCCGCGCACGCCCCAGCTGGAGTCCAGACCGGAAATCACACCGGCACAGTGAGAGCCATGCGATATCGTGTCCACGTTCCAGCCGCTGCTCTGGGTCTTGTTGATGACGTCATAGCCGCGGGTGATTTTCGTCAGATCCTGATGCGTATTGGCCGCGCCAGAATCGACGATGGCGATGCGTATGCCCTGTCCCCGGTAGTGCGTGGGAATCTGATCCAGTCGCATCGCCTTCTGGCCCCAGGTCAGCTGCTGCTGGGTGGGGAAATTCGCCAGTGTCGGCCAGTCGGACAGTGCCCGAAGGCCAATCACATTGATCTCGTTATTGCTGATGTCGGGCCGTTCCTGACTGAAGCTCCAGTAATCGGCGCGTGGCTTGATGTACAGCCGGCGCAGGCTTTGTGCGCTTTCTCCGTACAGCGTGAGCTTGACGCGCCCATTCGCATCAGTGGTGCCAGTGGCCGGCAGCAGAGAGCCGAACAGATAGACCTCCGCATCTTTCACCGGTGTGTTGTTGGCGCCCAGCACAAGAAATTCTGCCGTGAATGCGGAGCCCGTCATCGGCAGGTTGCAGTTGACGAGCGAGGTCTGCGGATAGTTCACATCCAGCAGCTGCAGTGGCTGGTCACGCTCGACGATCAGCTGTCCTTGCGATTGCAGCGCGAGCGCGCTCGCTTTCTCATCGCTCATGCGAGCCACCAGTACCGAGGCGCCATCCGGAACGCCGGCGGTCAGTGCTCCGACACCGGATCGCGGGCCGACTTTGTCGACCACCTCGATATCCGGGCTGTCGCGAAGCGCCTGCTCGACGGCTGAAAACTGCAGCGGTGAGATTCCCATCATCTGCATGCCGGGCGCGCGACGCGGCGCAATGACGAACTGTCCCTTGCGCTGTTTGACCGAGCGCTGCTTGCTGTCCTCCGAGACCGTGCCGGTATCCGCTGTGACACTGCTCTGCGAACCACTGCTTTGCGAACCACTGCCGGTGTCCGATGCGCCACTGCTCTGCGAACCAGCTACGACTGGCTCTGGTTTGGGTGCCATCTTGTGATCCTTTCTGCGAAATGAATTGCGGGTTGACGTGCGGGTCGCGGAGCGCTCATGGAGAGCGTGGCCCGCTGCTACGACATGCCGAACATCGACAGCGGCTGATCGGGTTCGATCTTCAATTCACCGGATTGCGTGAACACTCGCTGCAATTCCGCCGCTTTTGCATGCGCCATTTCGTACACCGCCGTATGCGGCGCGCCGACAGGACCCATGGTGTCGATCAGCTGCAGGCTGGGATCCTGATAGCTGGACTGGATGAATTGACTGAGCTTGCCGGGGTCGTGGCAGCTGACGATGTAACGCCCCGATCCCGGGCCGCCTTCGATTGCGTGCATGAAGAATTCCAGTGGATTGCCTGCCGCAGAGCGGCAGGGGGTTATCGATCTGATCAGGCTGAAACGCTCAGTGCAGCGTCGGCTGACCCGCAGAATATCCCTGCTGGCCGCCGCCCTGATAGCTTTGCTGTTGTTGTTGCTGCGCGAGTTGCTGCAGCAATGCCTGCTGCATAGGATCCATCTGGAAGGGCAGCATCCGTCCCAAGTGTCCTGCTGCGCTGCCGATCGTGCTGCCCAGCCCGGACTGTCCGAAGATGCCGCCTATTGCGCCTCCCAGGGGCTGACCGATCTGGCCCAGCAGGTTGCCGAAGAATCCCTGCGGCGCGAGTTGCTGCATTTGCTGAAGCTGCTGAAGCTGCTGCTGCAACTGTTGAATCTGCTGCTGAATCTGCTGTTGAAGTTGTTGCTGCATTTGCTGCGGCATTTGCTGCGGCATTTGTTGTGGCATCTGCTGCTGGCCATACGCCTGCTGCATCGGGTCGGATTGGAAGGGCAGCAGCTTGCCCAGCTGTCCGGCGGCGCTGCCGATCGAGCTGCCCAGTCCGGATTGCCCGAAGATGCCGCCGATGGCACCACCGAGTGGCTGACCTATCTGCCCCAGCAGGTTGCCGAAGAATCCCTGGGGGGCGAGCTGCTGCATCTGCTGTTGTTGCAGTTGCTGTGCATAGGCTTGCTGCAGTTGCTGCATGGGGTCTGCCTGAAAGGGCAGCAGGCTGCCGCCGATACCGCCGGCCATCTGACCGATCTGACTGCCCAGACCGGCATTACCAAACAAGCCGCCGATGCCTTTGCCGATCAGCCCGCCCAGCGGCCCGCCGAGCATGCCGCCAAACAGGCCCTGAGGCGCCAGCTGTTGTCCACCATAGCCGCCCCACTGCTGAATACCATTCATGGTCGCTCCTCTTGTCTCGAAATGAAAAGAATGAGCCAGAGGCGCCAGCTTGCCCCAGGCCCATGGCAACACGCACATTACGCATCACGTGAAACGTATGGTTGTCGGGAGCGCGGACGAATGCAAACCAATCGCGCACTCGCTTGAGTGCTCTCAAGTGTCTGCTGAAGTTTTGAATGCTGCTCAAGTTCAGCGCTGAAATCTTTGGCTTACTGAAAACGGCAGCAAGAAAAAACCGTGCATGCCTTGCGGCGATGCACGGTGGAAGGAAGGGAGGATAGACGTATTGCGGTTTATTTCACCAGCAGCGTGAACGGATGCACATAGGCTTGCAGAGTGACGAGCAAACCGACCAGCGTCGCCAGCGCGATCGAGTGGAAGAACACATAGCGAAGGATTTCGCCTTCGTGGCCGTACCACTTGGTCGCTGTGGACGCGACGACGATCGATTGTGCATCGACCATCTTGCCCATCACACCGCCCGAGGAGTTCGCAGCCGCCATCAGCACCGGGCTGAGGCCGAGCTGTTCTGCCGAGGTGCGCTGCAAACCGCCAAACAGCACATTCGATGCCGTATCAGAACCGGTCAGTGCCACACCGAGCCAGCCGAGCAGGGTGCCGAAGAACGGGTAGAACACACCGGTATTGGCAAACGCGAGACCTAGCGTGGAATCGACACCCGAGTAGCGGGTCGAGTAGCCCAGCGCGAGCATCGCGGCAATCGTCAGCAGCGAGTAGCGCAGCAGCTTGAGGGTATCCCAGTACACAGCCAGCATCTCGCGCACGCGATAGCCCATCAGGAAAGCGGACACCACGGAGGCAATGAAGATGCCGGTGCCGGTGGCCGACAGCCAGTTGAGTTTGAAGATCGCTTCTTCAATCTTCGGCGTTGCCGCAACCGGAGGCATCTTCTGCACGAGCATGTGAAGGTTGGCCCACTCGATCTTGATCATCGAAATACTGTCGAGGTATTTCTTCCATTCAGGGATGCCCCAGAGCAGAACGATCACCGACAGGATCAGCCAGGGCGTCCACGCATTCATGACTTCTTTGCGGGTGTAGTTATGGCCGCCACCGACCGAAGCGCCTTCGGCATCGCCGCCCTCGAAGGTGCCCGAGGCCGAGGTCCAGACTTCTTTGGGCTGCCAGATGCGCAGGAAGATCGTCAGGCAGACCATCGAGCTGACGGCAGCGCCGACATCGACCAGCCAGGGACCGTGGAAGTTGGAGATCAGGTACTGAGGCACCGCGAAGGCCAGACCCGCCACCAGGATCGCGGGCCAGATGGCGAGCATGCCACGCAGGCCGCAGAACGCCCAGATCAGCCAGAAGGGCACGATCAGCGAGAACAGCGGCAGCTGCCGGCCCACCATGCCGGAGAGCTCGAGCATGTCGAGACCGGTCACCGCGGCCAGCGCAATGATCGGAGTGCCCAGCGCGCCATACGCGACCGGTGCGGTGTTGGCGATCAGCGAAAGTCCGGAGGCGGCCAGCGGCGCAAAGCCCAGGCCGATCAGCATCGCGCCAGTGACTGCGACCGGTGTGCCAAAGCCGCCGGCGCCCTCGAAGAAGGCGCCAAACGAAAATGCGATCAGCAGCAGTTGCAAACGGCGGTCACTGCTGATGCCCGCAATGCTCTCGCGAAGTATCGCGAACTGGCCTTTGCGATCAGTGAGCTGATACAGGAAGATCACGTTCAGAATGATCCAGCCAATCGGAAACAGGCCGTAAGCGGCACCATACAGTGCCGACGAGAGCGCGATGTTGGCGGGCATCGTGAAGCCCCAGATGGCCACGACCAGTGCTGCCACCAGACCCATCAACGCGGCGATATGCGCCTTGATATGAAAGAAAGCGAGCGCAGCGAGCATGACCACCACCGGAATCGCCGCTGCCATGGTGGAAAGCCACACGTTATTGAATGGGTCATAAATCTGCGACCACATAGACATCTCCCCTTGTCAGGTGCTGTTGTTTTGCGAGCCTCGCATCATATTGAACGCCAGAAACCTTGTCCATGCGTTTCCGACAATACCGTGACGGAATTCCTGTGTTGACGGTGAAAATTCTTTTCCGACTTTTGAAAAAATTTTGTCCATCTGAGTATCCGGCGACAGCCTGCGCTCATTGCGGCACAAGACGTCGCCCGCACGCTTGCGAATTCACAGGATTTACCCTCCGGGGCATGAAAAAACAGCAGCACCAAAGACAAAGCCCCGGAGGTCCGGGGCTTGTTATTTCTATATCGTTTTGGCTTTACCGCTGCGCGGTCCGTACATCGCCGAACACTGCCGGAAAGCCCGACGGCAGACACCGGTAGTACTGAGGAGAGCCGGTCACCGTGCCGCCCAGTTCGGCGGCGGCGCGCCAGGGCCAGCGGGGATCGGCAATCATGGCGCGAGCAAGGGCGATCATGTCGGCTTTGCCGCTGGCGAGAATCTCTTCCGCCTGCCTTGCCTCGGTGATCAGACCGACCGTCATCACCGGGATGGAGATCTCTTTTTTGATGCGCTCGGCAAAGGGCACCTGATAGCCGGGGCCCAGTGTGATCTTCTGCTGGGAGGAAACGCCCGCGGAGGAGATATCGAGGTAGTCCGCCCCGAGCGCCTGCAAGCGCTTCGACAATTCGATGCTCTGGTCGACATCCC
>JACCDP011140311.1_pt1 | contig 24770 bp, 24 predicted proteins | sample 7445841 | NCBI WGS metagenome assembly JACCDP01 (sample SAMN15323441, study PRJNA562643) | freshwater metagenome | isolation source: river surface water | place: USA:Blue River Watershed | collected 2017-08-17
AATAATATTTAAAAAATAAAAATAATAAAATAAGATGATAAAAAAATTAATTATTATTACTAAAGACTTAATTTTTCACAATTTAAAATTTGTAATAAAAAAAAAAAGATTTTTTTTTTTATTTTTTATAAAAAAAATAATTTTTTTTGATAGTAAAACAAAAAAATTTTTTTTTTTTAAAATAAGAAGTTTTTATGATTACATTACTGTTCAAGAAATATTTTTATTTGAATGTTATTCTTTTAAAGGCCTAAGAAAAGAAGATGAAATATACAAATATTATAAAAATATTTTAAGCAAATCAAAAAAACCTCTAATTCTCGATCTCGGTGCAAATATTGGAGCTAGCAGTTATTATTTTTTGTCCACTTTTTTAGGATCAAAGATAATATCTCTAGAACCTGATATTGCAAATTACGAAATTTTAAAAAAAAATGTACCTAGTTCTATAGTTCATTTTAACAAAGCAATCGCTTGTGAAGAAAAAAATTTAAAATTAAACAATTCTACAGCTGATCCCAGAGCCATATCAATTGAATATGATTCTCAAGGTAATATAGAGTGTGTATCTGTCAACAAGATACTTAATAAATTAGAAAATGATTTTGTACCTTTTATAATAAAAATAGACATAGAGGGTGGAGAAAAAGATTTGTTTAAAAAAAATATAGATTGGATAAATAAATTTAAAATAATTATTATTGAACCTCATGACTGGTTATATCCATCCTCAAATACATTTCAGAACTTTTTAAGAGCAGTCGCTGATAAAAATAGAGATTTTATAATTCAAAATGAAAATATTTTATCAATACGAAATGACATTTAATTTAATAAATAAAATTCATTTTCTATATTTTTTGTTTATTGTAATGTATGAATATTAAAAAAATTGTAAGTTAGCTACATTGGAAACTATTATTATTATACCTGCTAGAGGAAATTCTAAAGGTATAAAGAAAAAAAATTTAATAAATTTTTCTGGAAAACCGCTTTTATACTGGACACTAGCTCAAGCCAAAAAAACTAAGTTTAAAAAATATATTTATGTATCAAGTGAAGATGAAAAAATATTAAATTTTTCAAAGCAATTGGGTGTGAATATTATTAAAAGACCATTAAACTTATCTAAAGATAACAGCTCATCAGAGTCTGCAATAAAACATGTATTGCATGAATTGAAATTTTTACCAAAAAATATAATATTTTTGCAAGCAACAAGTCCACTCAGATTTCCAAGTGATATTGATAATGCTTTTAATAAATTTAAGAGGCAAAAACTTGATTCTTTGTTTTCATGTCATCAAGCAGAAGATTACTTTGATATATGGAAAAAGAAGAAAGATATTTATGTTCCATTAACTATTGATTACAACAAAAGAAAACCAAGACAGTTTTTTAGAGAGGAACATGTATGTCAGAATGGATCAATTTATATATTTAAAACTTCTCTTTTGCTTAAAAAAAATAATAGAATTGGAGGTAAAATTAATGTTTTTAAAATGAAGGAGTGGCAATCATTTCAAATTGATGCTATGGACCAAAAAAAAACTTTAGAAAATCTTTTTAACATTTATCTAAAAAAATTTTATAAATAAAACAAACCTTTCTATAAATAAAATGAATTTAAAGAATTATTTTCAAGAATCTTCAGATTTAATAAAAAATTTATATTTATTTGATAAACAACTGAATATGATTGCAGATTGTATATATGCAGTTTACAAAAAAAATAAAAAAGTGTTAGTTGCTGGTAATGGTGGTTCAAGTGCAGATGCAGATCATTTTGTTGGAGAGTTAGTATGTACATTTAAAGACCCCAAGCGAAATCCAGTTTCAGCAATTTCATTAAGTTGTCACCCAGCAGCGCTAACAGCTTGGTCAAATGACTTTGGTTTTGATAGTTATTTTGAGAGACAAGTTAAAGCTCATGGAGTTAATGGTGACATTTTAATATTGTTATCTACTGGTGGTGGAAGTTTGGAGACAGGAGCGTCAATGTCCTTAGTTAAAGCTGCCAATGAGGCTTTAAAAAGAGAGATGACGGTTATTTCATTTATTGGAAAAAGTGGAGGTGAGCTAAAAAAAATATCAAACATATCTATTCATATTCCGAATGAGAATACAGCATTAATACAAGAAGCACACATGGCTTTACTTCATTGTATCTGCGTTTTACTTGAAACAAAATTATCCTGATGTCAAAGTTATTAAAAAATAGAAAAAATTTTTTGATTGCTTTTATGCAAGGAAGATTTTCTGTTCCAGTAGGTTCAAATTTTCAGCATTTTCCTATACATGAATGGGAGAAAGAATTTAACCAAGCAAAAAAAATTGGCTTTAGTAACATTGAATGGATTATTTCAGATTATTCCAATCCAATTTTTAATAAAGAATTTCAAAAAATAATTGAAGCTGTACTAAAAAAAAATAAATTTAATATTTCATCGATTTCATTGGATTTATTAATGAATAACCCATTAAAAAGAATGACTTTAAAAAATGCAAGATGGCTAGGTCAATTTATATTGATCGCCGTTAAAAAATTTAAAATTCAAAGAGTGTCATTCCCCATCGAAGAGGATTCTAGATTTAATAATCAAAAAGAAAAAATTGCTACTATTAGTAGACTTAAGATTTTTTATAAAATATTAGAAAAGTATTGCAATCTTTGCATTGAAACGGATATCTCACCAGTCGCGTTAGATGATTTTTTAAAAAATAAAAAATTACCTAAACTAGGTATATTGATTGATTTAGGTAATACTAGAGCTCACGGTTTTGCAATTGAAGATTATTTTGAGAAATATTCAAATAAAATTTATAGCGCCCATTTAAAGTTTAGAGATAAAAATTTTGGAATATCGAAGCCTATTCCAAAAAAAAATTATTACGAACTAGAGTACTTTATTAAAAATATTTATTTGTTAAAAAATTTTAAAGATTTAACTTTTCAGACTTTTAAGTCGTCAAAAACATTTATTGCAGATATAAAGCAGTCAGTAAGGAATTTTAATAATTATGTTTAAAAAAACAGCGATAGTTACTGGTGGAGCAGGTTTGTTAGGGCCACAACACGCAATAGCTTTGAATCAAATAGGCTTTAACATAGTAATACTAGATATAGATAAAAAAAAACTAGTAAAGCAAAAAGAAATTTTAAATAAAAATAAAAAAGCGAATACGCATATTCTAAGTTATTATTGTGATATTACATCAGAAAAAAATGTAAAAAATATTTTACAAAAATTAATTAAAAATCAATTTAGAATTGAGGTATTAGTGAACAATGCGGATTACAATCCTAAAATGAAGAATTTTAATGACAAACTAAATGGTAGTATAGAAAACTACTCTATAAATAAACTTAAAAAAGAAATTAATATTGGTATTGTTGGCACTTTTATATGTTGTAAAATTTTTGGATCTTCGATGGCAAACAATCGTTCAGGTGTAATAATAAATGTCTCCTCAGATTTAGGTATCAATGCTCCAGATCAAAGAGTTTATGATCCTGAAGAAGATATTAAAAAAGTTAAAAATTTTAAGCCAATAGGTTATTCAATCTCAAAGCATGCAATTTTAGGAATAACCAAGTATATATCAACTTATTGGGCTCATAAAAATATAAGATGCAACACGTTAGTACCTGGAGCAGTTTTTAACAATCAGCCTAATTTTTTAGTAAAAAATGTAAAAAAAAGAATTCCCTTGGCTCGATGGGCTCGCAAAGAGGAATATAAAAAAGCCATTCAATTTTTAGCTACAGATGATAGTAGTTATATGACTGGACAATCACTTATAATGGATGGAGGAAGATCAACATGGTAAACCAAAAAAATGTTATAAATTTTAAAAAACAGCCATATATCATTGCTGAAATAGGAATAAATCATAACGGTTATCTTGGGCTTGCAAAAAAACTTATAATAGAATCAAAAAAAGCTGGAGCCGATGCTGTTAAATTTCAAAAAAGAGATGCTTCAGATCTAGTGGGTAATTTATCAAAACTTGGAAAGTCTACTGGTTATTTAAGTAAAAATGAACATGATATTAATCATTCATTAACTAAATTTGGAACATGGGTTTATCCAGATTTAAGACTGGAGTTAAAAGATGAAGATTACTTCGAATTAAAAAAACTTTGTAAAAAATTAAAAATAGATTTTATTGTAACTCCATGGGAGGAAACTAGTGTTGATAAATTATTAAAAATTGGCGTCAAATATTTAAAAATAGCTAGCATTGATGCAAATAATTATCATTTTTGCGAATATGTAGCGAAAAAAAAATTTCCAACAATTATTAGCACTGGTATGTGCACGTACGATGAGATTATAAAAACTCAGAAAATTTTTAATAAATATAAAACACCACATATTTTTTTGCATTGTACTTCTGCATATCCCTGCACAGAAAAAGATAAAAATTTAAGATGTATTCCTAAACTAAGATATTTGCTAAATGAAGAAGTTGGGTTTTCAGGACATGGAACAGGTATTATTGGAGCAGTTGGCGCAACCATATTAGGTGCAAAAGTTATTGAAAAACATGTGACATTAAATAAAAAAATGCTAGGCCCGGATCATGCTGCATCTTTAGAATTCGCTACTTTTAAAGCAATGGTTGAAAATTGCAAAAAAGCTTATTTAAGCTTAGGCACAGATAGAAAATTTTTTTTAAAATCTGAAAAACCTCTCCATAATGTTTTGATTAGAAAATTCGTGGCAAGAAATAAAATAAAAATAGGAGAAAGATTGAATCCTAATAATATTAAAACTGCTTTAATTTACTCTAAGCAGGGAATTCTACCTAAATTTTATTATAAAATTTTAAATAAAAAAACCAAAAAAAAAATCGATAAGGGAAAAATTATTTTTTTGAAAGATTTAATTTAATAATGATTATTTCCAAGACCCCTTATCGACTTCCTTTATCAGGAGGTGGGACTGATAATAAATTTTATTACTCTAAAAAAGGTTCAGAATTTATATCTGCATCTATCAACGAATATGTCTACGTTCTTTTATCACATAGAAAAATAGATAATAATTTTTTGATTCAAACCACCTCTTCACAATTTTCAATTTCTTTAAACGAAATCGATCATGATTTAATTCGAGAGACATTAAAATATTTTAAAATATCAGAAAAGTTACATATAGGTACTTATAGTACTGTACCAACTAGGACCGGATTAGGAACCTCTAGTGCTATGGTAGTAGGTTTAATTAATTGTATTAATAAATTTAAAAATTTAAAATTAACTAAAAAAAAAGTTTATGAGATTGCTTATAAAATTGAACGAAATATCTGCAAAATACAAGGAGGCTGGCAGGATCAAATAGTTAGTTCTTTTGGAGGGGCTCTTCACGTTAGAATTACAAGAAAAGGAAAAATTTTCATTAAAAAGTTTAAATATTTAAATAATCTTAAAAAAATAGTTAATAATAATTTTATATTAGTTTACACTAATACTAAAAGAGATTCTTCTGATATTATAAAATCTCAACTTAATAATAAGAATAATATTATTAAATTTTATGATCAAATTAAATTACTAAATAAAAAAATGGAAGTTTTTGTAAAAGATAATAATATTGAAAAAATAGGTAGATTATTTTTAGACCACTGGAATATAAAAAAAAAATTATCAAATAAAATTACTGATGTCGTTTTAGAAAGTTTTTACAAAAAACTAGAAAATAGCATATCATTTTTTGGTTCAAAATTAATAGGTGCTGGTGGAGGAGGTTTTTTCTTAATATGTGTTAAAAACAAAAAAAAAATAATTCAAATCTTAAAAAAAAAGAAAATGAATTTTTTAGATCTAAGATTTGAGAGTAAAGGATCTATAATTTTAAATTTATAGTTTTTTTAAGATTTTAAGAAAATAATTATGTATTTTTTTGTTAGTAGTAACAAGCACACGACCTTTTTCGAAGTTAACTCCGCCTTTCCAGTCTGTTAAAATAGCTCCAGAATTCTCAACAATACGTCTTATAGGAAAGATATCTATTTTTTTTAAACCGGACTCGATGAGCACATCAAATTTACCCTCAGCAATTGAGCAAAAATTTAAAGCGTCCACACCTGTGACTTTAAAAAAACCTTTATATTGCAATAAATAATTATATATTTTTCTCTCTCTTATAGAATGTAAAGTGTTTATAGTTAATTTCATATTATTTACTTTTGCAAGTTTGTTGCATTTTATAATTCTTTTTATGCCTTTTTCAAATACGTAAGCTTTTGAGTTGTATGCTATGTAAAATTTATTAAGGATGGGAAAATTTGCATAACTCAATATACATTTATCTTCATAATACAAACCTATTAGATTACTCCAGTTAGGAAGACCCATAATTAGACTTTTCGTTCCATCAATTGGATCTAAATACCATGTAAATTTTGAATTTTTATTCTGTTCTTCAAATTCCTCACCAACAATATTATGACCTTTAAAATTTTCATTAATCTCATTTCTAATTAAAAGTTCTGTGTTAAGGTCAAATTTTGTAACAGGATCTATTTGAAAATCTTTCTTTGTTTTATATTTAGTATACTTTTTATAACTTTTATTATGTTTTTGAATTTTTTTATGAAGTTCTTTTAAAAATTTGATGGCCCTTTTTAATTCATTGGTCATAATCCTTTAGCCGATATTCCGCCATCCACAATAATAGACTGACCAGTTATATATTTTGCATTATTAGATGCCAAAAACATTACTGTTCCTATCAATTCATGTAATTCACCCCATCTTCCGAGCATCGTTAAATCAGATCTTTGTTTTCTCTTTTTAAAATTTTGGTAACTTTTCTGATTCATTTTAGTTTTAAAATATCCAGGTAAAATAGCATTGCAGTTTACTCCAAACTTTCCAAAATCTCTCGCTATTGATTTGGTTAATCCTATAATCGCTGCTTTTGAACTTTGATAGGCAGGATTATTTGGGAATCCTAAAATACCCCCAATACTGGACATATTAATTATAGATTTTATATTTTTTTTATTTTGCAGAATTCCTTTTGTAATCAAATATGCTGAAATTAAGTTAACCTGAATTGTTTTTTGGAAATTCTCTAAACTTTCATTTAAAGTTCCAAATTCCTCTTGTGTAATTCCAGCGTTATTAACCAGTATATCTACTTTCTTAAATTCTTTTTTAATTTTAAAAATAAAATCTAGAATTTCATTATTGTTTTGTAAATCGCAATAAAAATGAAAATAGTTTTTATGTTTAATTGGAGTTAAATCATTTTTACCAGACGATATACCAATGACTATTGCGTTGTTTCTTAAAAATTCTAAAGATATTTCTTTTCCAATGCCTCTACTGCTTCCAGTTACAATTGCAGTTTTATTTTTTAAAGAAGCAAATTTATCTATTTTAGATTTTGAATCCACAAGATTTTGCATCGTTATAAAATTGTTGAACAGTATCTATTGAATATTGTTTTAGATCATATCCAAAATTATTTAATTTTTTTATATTTTCAATTGGCATGGTAATAATATTTGTTTGCGATTTTTCTGCTTTGATAAAATCAAAAGGCATCCTTGTGCTTGCCCAAAGAGTTTGACATTTGCTATTTTTTTGCACAAATTTATTAATTTCTACCATAGATTCAAAGCCATCTACACCAGCATCATAAATTCTTCCAACAAAAACAGACAATATTGTCTCTGTATCTTTAACATCGTTTATTATTTCTTTTATTTGATCCATTAAAAATATAGCTGTTAAATTTAGTTTAATCCTTTTTTTTACAAGAGTTTGTATGACACTCTTTGTAGATTTTCCATTTGTAAAACAAATAGGTATTTTTACATATATATTCTCTCCCAAAGAATTTAAAATACTAGCTTGCTCGATCATGCCAATTTCTTCATCTGAAAAAACTTCTAAAGAAACGGGTTTATTATTGCAAAATTTTAGAATTTCTTTTGAGTAATGAAGATAATCTTTGGCTCCATTTTTTTTAAATAATGATGGATTGAATGTAAAACCATTAATTAAACTATTATCAGATGTTTTGAGTTGATCTAGAGTTGGCCCGTCCGCAAATAATTTGATTTTCATAACCTATAATGTAATGTAAAACTAAATTAATAATTTATAATGTCAAAACCTTTTTTTAAAAATCAAAACTTTAAATTATATATCTAAAAAAAATTATATAAAAATTACTGACAAAATGAAAAATCAATCACAAAGTTATACTACGGATGGAAAAGTCACACATCTTACTAGTGAAGAAGATATAAATGTGAAACTTGGTAAAATTATAGGAAAAAAATTTACCGAGTATAGAAAACTTTGGGATGCCGCGAATAGGCTAGAAATTGTTACTGAATTTCCACTTTTTTTGCATTTAGATATGAATCAAAATTGTAACTATAAATGTCCGCATTGTATTATTGGTCATCTTTCTGAGGTAAAAGAATTTTACTCAGGAGATTATTTGAATTTTGATGATTATAAGAAAATTATAGATCAAGGCTCAGAATACAATTGTCCATCTGTATCTCCTCAAGGAAATAATGAGCCATTCTTAATTAAAAATTTACATGAATATATTTTATATGCCCATAAAAAAGGATTTATTGATATAATGTTAAATAATAATGGTTCAGCTTTAACTCCAAAAAGATCAAAACAATTATTGGATAGTGGTTTAACAAGATTACGATTTAGTTTGGATGCAATCAATAATGATACATATTCAAAAGTAAGAGTCGGTTCAATTCATATGGATAAAGTTAAAAAAAATATAGAGACTTTTTTAGATCTAAAAGAAAAAGGAGGATACAAACTACCGATAGTTGGAGTAAGCTTTTGTAAATTGAAACAAAACGAGCACGAAGTGGATGAATTTATTGCATATTGGAAAAATAAAGTAGATTTAATATCAATTCAAAAATTCGTGCCCCCAACACCTAATAAAATTAAATACAGAGAATATTATACTAGTGATCAATATTTAGAGGAGCCGCTTGATAAATTTCATTGTGTCCAACCGTTTCAAAGGCTGGTCATCAAAAATGAATTTATCTACCCTTGTTGTGTATCTTTCAATAAAGATTTAGTTTTAGGATCTATTAAGAATGTTAAAATTTATGATGCTTGGCATTCTCCAAAAATGAATCAGTTAAGAGAGATGCATAAAACTGGAGATTATAAATTAGACAAAACATGCGAAACTTGCGTTGATTTGATTTATCCTCCAAAAATTAATTAAGTTTAAAAGTGTTTTCGGAAGTTTTAAATTTTTTTAATTATGAAGACAAAAAAAAATTAGTTTTTATATTAATTCTCTTTATTTTTGGTGCGTTGTTTGAATCATTAAGTATAGGATTCATGTTCCCAGCAATATCAGTCATAGTAGGGGGAAAAGATAATTTAATGTCTTCAGAAATACTCAATAATTTTGTTCACCAAAATATAATAAATTTTTTGAATCAGTTAGATGAAAAAATACTATTAATTTCAATATTAGGGTTAGTTATTTTAATATATTTTATTAAAAATATATTCTTATCATTTACGTATTATTTTTCTCATATTTTAATTTATAAACTTCAATTAAAAATTTCTAATAATATTTTTAAAAAATACTTAAAATCAGAATATATTTTTTTTACAAATATAAATAAATCAGAATTAACAAGAAACGTAATTGATGAGTCGGCAGTTTTTATTAAAAGACTCGTTTATCCTGGTGTATTTTTAATATCAGAAGTAACAACTGTTCTTTTTATATGTTTTTTGTTAATTTTTATAGACTATAAGATTACATTGATAGTCTTTTTATCTTTTTTCTTAATAACTTTATTGTTTTTAAAGAAATTCAAATCAAAAATAAAATCTTGGGGGGAGCAAAGACAAAAGTTTGCCGCAAACAAGTATCTTCATTTAGCAGAATTCTTTAATTTAATTATTGAGATTAAGTTAAAGAAATTAGAGAGTATTTTTTTTAAAAAATTTGAAAAAAGTAATACAATGCATATTTATGCCGATAGAAACGTTGATACAGCCAATTTATTTTATAGACAATTTTTAGAATTGTTAGGTGTTATCATTTTTTGTAGCATATTAATTGTAGCTCTCTTTTTAGATTATAAGGTAAAAGATATTTTGCCCACCATTGGAGTTTATGTTGCTGCATCTTTTAGAATATTACCATCAATGAATCGTATATTAATTTATTACAATAATCTTGTTTATGGCCACATTGCCTTTAAAAAAGTTCAAACCGATTTAAATAAAAATTATGTTGAATTCCAACTTGAGGATACAAGCGATATTATCAAGGTGGATTTTTTTGAAAATTTAAGATTTGAAAAAGTCACTTTCTTTTATGAAGGATCTAAAAAATTTATAATTAAAGACTCTAATTTCAGTATTGATCGAGGTTCATTTTATGGCATCCATGGACCGTCAGGCTCAGGCAAAAGTAGTTTAATTTTATTATTGACCGGACTATTAAAACCAAATTCAGGAAAAATTATACTTAACGACAAGTATAATATTAATGAACAAAAATTAGATTTTACGAAAATGATAGGTTTTGTTGGGCAAAAAACCTTTTTGTTAAATGCTACAATAGCAGAAAATATTGCATTTGGAGAAGAAAAGGAAAATATAGATCTTGGCAAAATTAATAAATTAATAGAAGAAATGAATTTAAAAGATTTTGTTACGGCTCTTCCAAAAAAAATTGAGACTATAATTGGCGATGATGGTATTAGAATTTCTGGAGGACAAAGACAAAGAATAGCAATTGCAAGAGCACTTTATTATAACCCGCAATTTTTAATTTTAGATGAGGCTACCAGTTCATTAGATTTAGAAACCGAAAATAAAATAATTGATATCATTAATAATTTGAAGGGTCGGTTAACAATCATTTTTATATCGCACAAAAGTTCAAATTTGAAGTTTTGCTCAAAAGTTTTTCAATTAAAAGAAGAATTATTAATTAATAAAGATATAAAATTTTAAAATGAAAAAAAGAGTGTGTGTAATTGGTTTGGGTTATGTAGGATTAACTTTATCAGCAAGTTTGTTAGAATGTGGTTTTGAGGTATCTGGAATAGAGATAAGAAAAAATGTTTTAGATTTGTTAAAAAAAAAAAAAAGTCATTTTTACGAACCAAAAATTGAAAAAATTTTAGTAAAATATATCAAAAATAAAAAATTTAAATTTTCAAAAAAAATAGAAAAGAAACATATTTCTGATATTTATATTATTACAGTAGGAACTCCTTTAGATAAAAATAAAAAATCAATAAAAAATTTGATAATTAATGCCTCAAATGAAGTTCTGCCGGTATTAAAGCATAACGACTTAGTAATTTTAAGATCTACAGTTAAAATTGGAACAACAAGAAATATTGTGGCAAGAATTTTAAATAAAAAAAATCAAAAATATAAATTAGTCTTTGCTCCAGAAAGAACACAGGAAGGAAAAGCATTGGAAGAAATAAAAAAGATACCACAAATCATCGGTGGACTAGATAAATCTTCATCAAAAGAAGCTGCCCTTTTTTTTAAAAATCTAACAAAAGAAATTATAATCGTTGATTCTTTAGAATCGGCGGAAATGATTAAGTTGATATCTAATACTTATAGAGATGTACAATTTGCTTTGGCCAACGAAGTCGCAAGTCTGTGCAATTATTTAAATTTAGATTCTAATGAAATTATTAATGCTGGAAATTATAATTATAATAGAACAAATCTTGCATTACCGGGACCAGTTGCCGGTCCTTGTCTTGTTAAAGATACATATATTTTAAAAGAATCTTTCAAGACAAAAAATATTTTTCCAAATATTATTTTATCATCACGAAAGACTAATGAAAAAGTCCCTGAAGAAATAATAAAATTTATTAAAGAAGACAGAAGTTTAAAAAAAATAAATAATAATAAAATTAAAATCGGGATTCTTGGACTTGCCTTTAAAGGAAATCCACCAACAAACGATACTAGAGATTCTATTTCTTTTGATTTTATAAAATCTTTAAAAAAATTTTATAGTCAATCAAAAATTGTAGGCTTTGATAAAATGACTAATAATAAAGATATTCAAAAATTAGATATAAACGTCACTCACAATATAAAAGATATTTTTTATAAATCTGATTTAGTAATGATATTGAATAATCATACTTTTTTTAAAAAAATAAATTTAAAAAATTTTAGCAAGCTTATGAACAAGAATGCATATATCTATGATTGCTGGAATATGTTCAATGTAAACAAATCTCAATTTTCTAATAATGTCTTATATATTTCAATGGGAAGACATTATTTATCAAAATTATAATATGAAAAATATACTTATTACAGGAGGAACAGGCTTTATAGGTTCAAATATAGTAAATAGATTAGTCAATAGAGGTTATAATGTCAGCGTCCTTGATAATAATCAAAGAGGCTTTTCATCAAGGTTAAAAGAAAATATAAAAAAAATTAAAATTTATAATGGAGATATAAGAGATAAAAGAATTGTATCTCAAGCCTGCAAAAATATTCATACAGTAATACATTTGGCATATGTTAATGGAACTAAATTTTTTTATCAGAAACCAGATCTGATTTTAGACATTGCTATTAGAGGAATGCTTAATATAAGTGACGCATGTAAAGAAAAAAAAGTAAAAGATTTTATTTTATTCTCAAGTTCTGAAGTTTATTCTAATCCAAATGTAATCCCAACATTAGAAAATACTTCACTTGTAATCCCCGATATAAATAATCCTAGATACTCATACGGAGGTGGAAAAATTTGTTGTGAATTAATATTAAAAAATATGTTTAAAAATTATTTTAGAAGAGCAATAATTATTAGACCACATAACGTTTATGGACCAGATATGGGTAATGAGCATTTTTTTCCTGAAATTATTAAAAAATTAAAATTATTAAGGAATAATAGACAACTTGTTATTCAGGGCAGTGGAAATGAAACCAGAGCTTTTGTTCATATTAATGATTTTTTAGACGGTTTTGAATTAGTTTTAAAAAAAGGGAAAAAAAATGAAATATATAACATTGGAACTGAATCTGAGTACAAAATAATAGAAGTAATTAGAAAAATACAAAAAATTCTTAAAAAAAAAAATAAAGTTATTCCAGGGGTGATTAGAAAAGGCAGTCCGCTTAGAAGATGCCCCAGTATTAAAAAAATTCGAAAATTAGGATACAAACCAAAGATTAGCATAGAAAAAGGGCTAATAGATGTATGTAATTGGTATTTTAAATAGTTTATTTTAATATCGCAATTTATGAGAATTGTATTTCTTACTCACTGTTGTCCAGGCTTATTTTCTAACGGCGGGGCAGAAATATGCTGGACTATTTTAAATTCTTTTAAAAAAAAAAATTATAAAATTACATTAATTATTCTTGGAACTAGTGAAGAATATGAAAAATCTAAGAGAAATATTAACAAAATCAAAGAATTGGTTTATGATGTTATTTTGTATAAGTCTGAAAGAGAAGATACTCTTTATAATATTTTTTTAAAAAATCCTTTTAATTTTTTTTTTCCTCCCAAACAAATTTTAATGCCAGCTTTTAAACACAAACATGAAGTAGAAAATTTAATAAAAAAACTTAAACCTGAATGTATTTTTGTATACGACTGGCACGCAGCTCCTTGTGTTATAGATATTGATATTAAAAAAATTTTAATAGTCGGTGATTTACTGCATTTCCCTTTTACTATTGGAATTTTTAGCAAAAGGATACTAGGAAAAAAAATTGTTTTTTCTTTTAAAAGATTTTTTCAAATTCTAGGAACATTGTGGGTAATTTTTCATTTAAAAAAATTTCAAATTAAACTTATGAATTCTTTTGATTCTGGAGGTTCCTTTGGTTTTTGGGATGCTAAGTGGCTAAAGAATTCTGGCGTTAAATTTAGCAAGTATTATAAAACGCCTTATTATGACACTAAAAAAATCCATACTTCAAAAAAAATAACTGAAAAACTTTACAAAAAAAAATTTAAAATTCTTACAGGTCTTGGAAGATTACATGCAACCGCAACAAGTGCAGGCCTTTATTATTTATATAAAAAATTGATACCATTAATGAATAAATATATTGGAGAGGAAAATTACGAAATACATATATTAGGTGATGGGTTTTTAAATGAAAAAACAAACAAAATCAGAAATTATCAAAATGTTTTTGTTAGAGGGTATGTCAATGACCTGCATTATGAAATAGAAACTTCAGATGCTTTTCTCCTAGCAACTCCAATTTTTTTAGGTTACAGATGCAGATTACTTAATAGTGCAGCCTTGTCTCAATGCCTTATATTGCATAGTTCAGATGTTATTAATCAGCCAGAATTTATTAGCGAACAAAATTGTATGATTGGAAATTCACCTAAAGAAATTGTGCTAAATCTTAAAAAAGTTCTTGAAAATTTTAATCTTAGGAAAAGACTAAAGAAAAATGTTAGAGAGATGTATTTAAATAATTTTGAGCCATCAATAGCAATGGAGAAAATTTTTGAAGATATTGAACAATAAATCAGTATATATAGGTCAAGGTTTTCTTGATAGTCAATTACTTTGGTTAATACCTTTGGTCCATGGTTATTGTGAAAAAAAAAAAATTAAAACTTTAATATTTGAAAGAAAATTAGCACAAAAAATAAAAAAAAATATTTTAATAAAAAGCATTCTTAAAAAATATCATATTATTTATTATAAAAATTTAATTTATTCATTCAAAAATAATAATTTATTTCTAATATTAGAAATTATATTTTTATTATTAAAATCTTTCGTTAAATCTTTTCAAATTAATAGAAATGCAATCATGTCAAATAAAAAAAACTGGTTCAAATTTCAACTAAACCATTCTATTTGGGATGCTTCAATTTTAAGATGTAATGATGGAGATATAAACCCAAGTTTTTTTAGTAAGTTTAAAGCATCTTTTTCTTGTTATAGAAAAGTTTTTGAAGCACAATTATTAATAAAATTAGGCGTTAGAGATTATTTTTTGGGGCACAGTGTTTATGGTGCAAGAGCTTTTTTGGCAAAGTTAAGAACTTTGAGTTCTAATAATATTTTTTGTCATAGTGGTTTTACTATATACAAGCAGCCCATCAATAGAGATAGTTCATGGTGTTTCTTAGATCATAATCAACTTAAAACTATTCAAAGAGTAATTAGAAATAATCATATAAATAAGTATTGGGCTCTGAGAAATCTTGGGTATGGAAACTATGAAGATTCTAGAATTGCGGCAAGTTTAAAAAATAAAGTAAATAAAAAGTATCAAAATGTCATATTCCTTCATATTTTTAGAGACTCCCCGTTTGCAGACATAGATAAGAATAGAATATTTGAAGACTATATTGTTTGGGTTAAAGAAACTTTAAGAATTATATCTAAATCAAGAGAAAATTGGACAATACGTCTACATCCTAACTACATTAGATGGGGAGAAGATCAAACTATAACTATAAATAAAATTTGTAAAAGTATATTTGGTAATTTAGTACCTAAAAATATTGAGTTTGAAAATAATTTAAACTCTAATGTTAACGTTTTTAAAACAGCCAAGAGAGTTATTACTTTTAACGGTACAAGTCATTTGGAAGCAGCTGCTAATTTTATAAAACCCATAATAATTTCTGATGTTATGTTAAATTTTATTTATAAAAATTTATGTCATAAACCAAGAAATTTTAATGAGTATGAAAAATTATTGTTAACCGAATCTAATTCTAATATTTTTTCACTATCAAAAAAAGATTCTTTAAAAGCAAAAAAATTAATGTTTATAAGAGAGAAAGTTTTGAAATTTGAGAAAGAAGTTGGTGGTTTCCATATATATGCCAACGATTCTAAAAAAAAGTTCTTGTTAGACTTCTCTCAAACTAAAAATAAAATTAAAAAAAATTATAAATTTTTAAAAAAAAACGGCGAAGAATTATCAAAAAATATAAAAATTTCAATGTCACCAACATATATAAACTTAATAAAAAAATGAAAGTATTGCATTTAACTTTTTCCGATCATTTTGGTGGCGCTAATATTGCTGCATACAGATTGCATAAATGTTTAGAGCCTAAAATTTTTTCAAGGTTGTTAGTATATAAAAAAAAAAAAAAGGAAAAGAATATTATTAAATTTACCGACACAGCTTTTGTCTCTATTAAAATAAAAAATTATTTGATCAAATTTTTAGATTTGCTCTCTTTAAATAAATCTAAAAATTCCTATAATATATTTAATTCAGAAATTTCTAAATATATTAATAAATTAGATATTGATATTCTTCACATGCATTGGATAAATAATGAATTAATCTCTATTGAAGAAATTTCAAAAATAAATAAACCTATTATTTGGACTTTTCACGATATGTGGCCAATGTGTGGTACTGAGCACTATAGCGCATATAAAAGATATATTGATGGATATTCCAGTAAAAATAAAAATTTTTTAGGAATTGATTTTGAAAAATATATCTGGAACAAAAAAAAAAAATTTTTTAAAAAAAATATAACCATTGTAACACCCAGTTTATGGCTTAAAAAAAAAGTTTTGAGTAGTTATATTTTTAAAAATAAAAAAACATATTTAATTAGAAATCCTATTAACACTAAACTATGGATACCAAATCTAAAAATAGTTAAAAAAAAAGAAGCTATTAAATTATTATTTTGTGCCACACATTTTATTTCTGATTCCAGAAAAGGATTTAATAGTCTCATTAACAATCTAAATGAACACACGATGCGATATAACTTTGAGCTTTACACTATTGGAGATAAACTGCCTCCGGGCTTAAATAATAATTTCATTATTAATGAGTTGAATTACACAGATAATGAAAAAGAATTAATTGACCATTTTAACAAATGTGATGCGTTGTTGTTGCCATCAATAAGTGATAATTTTCCAAATGTTGGAATAGAGGCTTTGTCAGTAGGTATACCTGTAATATCTTTAAAAAATAATGGAATAAAGGAAGTTATAAAAAATAAGAGAAATGGTTTGTTACTTAGTAGTTTTAATAAAAAAAATTTAAAGAACGCTTTAGACTGGGTAAAAAAAAATAGACATAAAAAATATATGAGAAAAAAAATTCATGCAGAAATTAGCAAACAAGTTTCCTATGATACAATTTCAAAAAAAATGATAAATTTGTATTCTAAAATTCTTAATGGTTAAGATTAGTATAGTTATACCAACTTTTAACTCTGAAAAGTTTTTAAAAAATACTCTAGATAGTATATTGTCACAAACTTATAAGAATTATGAAGTTATTATTTGCGACAATTTCTCTAAAGACAAAACAAAGAGTATTGTTAAATATTATACTAAATCTTGTAATAAAATTAGATTTTTTCAAAAAGTAGACAGCGGTGTAGCAGAGGCACTAAATTTTGGTTTTAGCAAAGCCAAAGGTCAGTTGTTATGTTGGCTAAACTCTGATGATTTATACTTTCATAACAATGTATTAAATATTATTTCACAAACATATAAAAAAAATAAATTTGATTTTATTGTTGGTAATTTTGTCAATATAAATGAAAAAAATAAAATTATTAAATCTTTTTATTCTTTTATTCCAAAAAATAAAATAAAATATTACTTTTACTATAACCAAATTTTTACTGGTTCATTATTTTTTTCTAAGAATGTTTATAAAAAGTTTAATTGTTTTGATATTAGTTATAAGTATTCTTTTGAATATGAAATTATTTTTTTTTTACTAAAAAATTTTAAAGGACATTATATAAATGAGTTTCTGTCTTGTTTTAGAATTTTACCGACAGCGTTGTCTTCTAATAAAATATTGCTAAAAAAAGAGATGTACGCTTTATTAAAAAAATATGATTTAATTTACACAAATTTGCTATTTTTAAGAATTTTTTCTTATTTTAGAAATAATAATTTTCTACATGTTATTGTAAATAAGTTTTTTGATAGATATGCTAATTCTACTATTAAATTTTGATATTTATTGTTCTGGATATGGAAAATCATATTTTTCAAAATTAGAAATTTCCTTTTTGATTTTTTCTACTGATTCTTTCACTTCCAGATAGTCTAATTTAGTAACTTTTTTGCTACTTTCTAACCATTTATTATTTATTTTGTGATCTTTATTATAAAATAAGTTTACATTATTATTAATTGCTTCAAGAGCGAACATAGAAAAAAAATTTTCATTTGAAATTAGTGTGAACTTAGTTCTATTTAAATATTCCAGCACCTCATTGTTATTAATGATTTTTTTGTAATTCTTTCCTGGAGTGGCAATTTCGTCTCCAAAATAATAAACTATAAAGTTGTTTTTTTGCAAGTTTGTAATTACCTCAGAAAAGAATAAGTTTGATTTATTAAAATAATTTCTATTATAAACTAGCAAGTCTATATCTCTATGTTTATTGTATGATTTAATTGCTAAATTTTTATATATGTAATTGAATAAAGATCTTTCTCGTACCTTGGGACTTAAATAATCTATCAGCAAATTAGTAGAAAAAATAAAATTTCCTTTTCTTAAATTAATGATAAATTTTCCACAGACTAAGTATAATAAAGGTAAAATATATTTTCTCATAAAAGATTGTACATTATTCACTTTTCCTTTATATATAGATCCTGTAATTGGCCCTAATTTAGTCCCTGGTGGCAAAAGTAGAAACAATGGAATATTCCAAAGCGGTAAAAAATTAATATAACAAACTTTCCCCCCCGAAATATATTTGTACCACAAATATATAACGCCAATAAATGGCGAAATATAAGAATCAAAAAAATTTAATTTTAACGATGTTCTGAAATTATTAACCTCATTAATTTTAAAATCATGTTTTAATATCATACTATTTTTAGTATTTATGATTTTTATTAAATTGAAATTACGCAGGTTTCCTGAGATATATTTATATAGCAACTGTCCTTCACCTCTGTTTGTTGCATCATCGCAACCCCAGCAGTATATTGAAATATTATTATTTAACCATAATTCTTCTTTAGTAAATTTATAGTGATTAGCAATATTTCCAAAAAATTCACTTGAAAACCTAAGAATTATCCAAGGAATAAAGTCTATGAATAAGTGAAAAATATCTTTGATAGTCATTTTTTTAGTAAAAGTTCTCATTTCATTTTTGTAATTCATGCCTAGACTGTTAATTGTAGAGGATAGTTGTCCCGGATGGATTTTAAATCCACTTAGATGTGTTCTGATAATTTCTAATTTTGCATATTGTGAAAAAGTTACCCATAAAAAATAATCACCTGAAAGTTTAAGTGATTTTAATTTTTCATGATCAATATAATTATTTAATTTTGATCTCCAAAATATGGATTCTTGCTGAATAAAAGGCAAATATTTGCCATATACACCAGCTTGTATGAGATTCTTTCTGTAAATATAAGGACACGAGTTTTTTATAATTGCAGATTGCATATTGTAAATATATTTATCCCCACTAATCCAATTTACTTCTGAATTATTAGAGAATATTTCTTGAATTATTGAGAAACAATTTAAATTATAGAAATCACCAGCATTTATGTACGCCTGAATATGCCCGGTAGATATTTTTAGTCCTTTTGAAAGCGCATGAAACATGCCCTCATCTTTCTCGGATAAAACTGTTAATTTAACATTTTTTTTTGAACTAAATGAATTTATAATTTTCAAGGTATTATCTGTTGATCCACCATCAACAATTATATATTCAAGTTCTACAAGACCATTTTTTACTACTGTCTGATTAAGAACCGAATGAATTGTTTCTTCTATAAATTTTTCAGCGTTAAAACATGGGGTAATAATTGAAAATTTCATTTCTTATTTTTTGTATGATACTTTAAACAAAGTTGAATTATACTTTTAAATAATTAATTATAAAATTAAATGAATATTATAAAACTTAATTTCATAAGCAATCCGAATTTAATATTTAGAAAAAAACAATTTATATTATCTGCTTTAAATCTATCATTTTTATGTTTTTTTTTGAACAAAACGATTGTTAGATATAAAAATTTAATTATGTGGCCTGATGGTATTTATGGAAAGATTTTGACAAAATCTATTAAAATTCCAGGTAGTAAATTAATACAAGACTTAATTTTGCCAAAAAGTGTAAAAAACATAATTGTAATTGGAAATTTAAATTCAAGAGAAAAAATTTTTTTAAAAAAAAAATTTAATGTAAATGTTCAACATAAAAGATTACCAATAGGTAAAATAGAAGATTTAAAAAAAAAAATTTTCATGAATTATGGTAATAACGATTTAGTTTTGACAACTTTACCAACTCCTATGCAAGAAGAAATTGCCTATTATATTAGTAAAAAATTTAAAGTTAGTAGAATTATTTGTATAGGAGGAGGGCTGGCAATCGCATCTGGTTCAATACCTAAAGTCCCTAAATTTTTAAGCACAGTAGGAATGGAATTTTTATGGAGATTGAGGACAGACACGATAAGAAGATTAAAAAGATTATTTTATACTTTTTTCGTCTATCATTACTTAAATATTTTTTTATCAAAAAAATTAAAATTTATAAAAGTCTAATTTTTTTTTATTTATTGATTCAAAACAAATTAAGATCAGAATTAAATCAAGTCCATAAGTTAAAAAGCCATTTTCAACAATAGATCTTAATAGTAAAAAAAATGTCACAATATAAAAAATTATTCTCATGTCATATTCTCTATTATGACTTATATATTTTATAAAATTTATTAAAAATATAGTGCAGATAGCTAGATAAATTAAAGATCCTACAATACCTGCTGTAAAATATGCATATAGTAGAGCATTTGATATACTTATAGAAAAGAGTGTCTTATCTGACAGTATTCCATGTCCAAAAAAATAATTAGTTTTATTTTTAAAGATTACATAATTAATCCAGATCTCTAGTCTGCCAGTTGTTATTTTATTTAGGGAGATTAAATTATTTGTAGTATTTTCAGAAAACCCAAGTTTATCAAAACTTTTTTTCAATGTATAGTAGCTATCAACTGAAATCTCTTTATCAGATTCTAAAAATACTCGATTTTTAATTTCGGATACAGGATTTTTAATTTCAGATTGAGAATAATTATTAGAAATATTTGACTTGTTACCTATTAAAATATTTTCCACTAGTAATGGAGAAATAAAAAAAAATGATATAATTAAAAGTTCTCTAAATTTATTTTTATTATTAAAAATAATTAATAATAAAATTGCTAAAAATAATCCATAAAAAGAAAATCTTGACTGCAAAGAATATATTAAAAATATTAAGACCAACAAACATATATAATTTAAGTATTTTTTTTTAAAAAATAATTGATAAGAAAATATTATTAAAAATATGATCGATAAAACTCTTGCAGCTCCGTTGCTATTTAAGTAGGAGTTTCCTAAAAAACGCATATAATCTAATTGGTGCGCGTATGTGTTCCTCAGATTAAATAAAATACTAACAAACGAATTGTTATAATTATAAAGATCATAAATAATATTTAAAGACCAATAAGAAAAATAAACAGCCAAAATCAAGATAAAATTTTTAAACAAACTTTGTGGTTTGTAATAATTAGACAGAATATATACGTATGCAAATATATTTAAATATAAAATAAAATATAAATTTTCAATTGCAAAAAAATTTTTTGATAAACTAAACGTTAGCAGAATTAAAAAAAATAATGCAACTAACTTAGTATTAATAGAATTATTGCTTGATAAAATTGTAAAATATTTCTTTTTGTTTAAAATAATAAATATAACTAACATTAATGAAGGAAATATAAACCTAAAAATATTTAAAATTCTTACAGTTTCACTTATTGAGTCTGAAAAAAAAGTATTTGGATTTACATTAAGGCTTGCTAAAATTAAAATTGCGTAAGTATATATAAATATTTTTTTATAAGTGTCGTTCATAAAATTTTCTTATAATATTTTTAATATTGTAATGTTTTCTAAAGAAATCGCCCATTTTTTTGGTATTTTCTACTTTTAAATTATTTTTTTTTAAAATTTTTATTTTATTTTTGAATTCACTTAGATTTGAATAAACTATTTTCTTATTAAAATTTTTTTCGATTCCTTTTATTCCGTGTTTAGTTGTTAATAAACTTTTATTATAGCACAGTGCTTCTATCACTTTAATTTTCGTACCTGGCCCTTTTGAAGATGGAACTATTACAAGTAGCGCTCTTTGAAGATAATTTAAATAATTTTTTCTATTCAAAGTTCCTAATTCCTTTACATTGATATTATTGCTAAAGTATTTGCGATTATCACCACCTGTTTGATATATCTTAATTTCTGGAATAATTTTTTTTACTATATTAAATTCATTATTTAATAATTTAGTGAATGCTTTTTTATTTTCTGGAAACTCTAAAGAACCGGGAAAAAAAATGTAATTTTCGAGTGTTGTGCGTTTTAAATATTTTTTTTCTATACTAATTCCATTAGGCAACAGTACTGTTTTTGCACCAAAAATTTTTTCAAACGTTTTTTGATCTTCATTAGAAACACTAGTACTTATGTTAAATTCTTTTAAAATATTTTTTTCAAATACGAATGAAAAATATTTAATTAAAATTTTATCTTTGCGAAAAAGATAATCTATGTTGTGGGAGTGGTATATATATATTTTTTTTAAAAAAAAACTCAAAATTTTATATACAAAGTAAATATATCCTGACCAGCTAGCACCCTCAAATATTATGTATTTTGTTTTTTTTTTATCGATATTTTTTAAAATAAATATAGCAAAAGGTATTAAATAAAGAATTTTAATAATTGGACGATTAGATAGTATTTTAAAATTATAAATATTTTTTTTTTTTATTATATTTTGATGGTTTAATTGAAATAGCTTTTTTTTCGATGGCCAATTAAGAAATAAACTTGTAGTAACTGCTGAAGCTCCACTTGTTATAGGATAAGAATTATAAAATGAAATGAATATTGTTGTGCACATCTTGAATCTTTTTTATTTTAATATGTACAATCTTAAAGATTTGTACTACTAATTTTAAGAACATGTTACATATAACTCAATTACTATTTAGTCTTTTTACTTATATATTTCTCATTATTTAATATTTCTCAAAAAAATGGCAAATTTTTTTAATCTTTTAAAGCCTTTCAAAGGTATAGACAAATTCTTCTTGATTTTAATTTTACTGATCCCTTCATCCTTAATATCTGGTCCTTTTTTACCAGATGTATTTGTGATAGTTTTGTCATTAGGCTTTGTTTACAAGGCATTTAATTTAAATAAAAAAATTTTTTTATTTAACAGGTATACGTTTTTTTTTTTTCTATTTTGGCTTTATATATCTCTAAGATCTCTTTGGACTGACGATTTATACTTCTCTTTAAAATCAGCCCTCCCTTACATTAGATTTTTTATTTTTTCATTAATGATGCTGTATTTTTTTGAAGAGTACAAAGAAAAGTTTATTTATTTACTTTTGTTCTCTATAGTTTTGCCGGTTATATTTGTTTATTTTGACACGACTTACCAATTCATTTTTGGTCAAGATATTTTTGGGTTCCCAAAATTAGAACATAGACTAAGTGGTCCATTCGGTAAAGAACTTATTGTAGGATCTTATCTAGCGAGATTATCGCCCATGATTGTTATTTGTTATTATATTATATATAAAGAATTGCCTTTAAAAATATTATATTTTTTTTCAACAATATCTATATTAATTTTTTTGACAGGAGAAAGAACTAGTTTTTTTCTTTTTAATTTTTTTTTGTTTTTTTTATTTATAGCCGTAGTTAAAAAAAATAAATTTAGGAATTTTTTTTTAGTGTATTTTTCTATTATATTTTTTATATCTATTTTTTTATTGTTTAATAATAAATTAAGAGATCGCATGATTTATATTCCCGCGTGCGAAATGAGAATTCATTTTCTAATGAATGACGCATGTAAAAATAATTTAAAAAATAATGAGATTAAACAAGGAGAGAAAATTACTGAGCACTTTATATTTTCCGAAGCTCACGAAGGACATTATAAAACTGCTTTAAATATTTTTTTAGATAATAAATTTTTTGGAGTTGGAGCTAAGATGTTCAGAGTAAGATGTTCAGATACTAAATATTATTATAAATTAGGCTGCACTACACATCCTCATAATCTTCTTATGCAGATTTTAGCAGAAACAGGGCTTGTGGGATTGTTATTTTTGATAATAGCTATAAGTTATATCATTATAAAAGCATTCAGAATTGGTTTGGTCATTTTAGGGAATAACGCAAAATCTTCTGAAATTGTAAAATTTTTAATATTAATTATGATGGCGCAGTCATTTCTTATCTTTTTACCATCCGGTCAGTTTTTTAATAATTGGAACGCACTTGTGATCTACTTTCCCTTAGGAATTTATTTAAAATATATATATAAAAATAATTAAAAGATCCCTTTATATGTATATGTTAGATGATCTAAAGTATATTCAGCTATTATTAATATTTTTAATTAATTTTTTTTTTTTATTTAACCTTAATCAAATATCTAAAAAAATTAGCTTATTTGATTGTCCAGATAAAAAGCTAAAAGTTCATTCGAAAAAAGTATTTATTGGCGGTGGAATTGTCTTCTATATTACTTTTTTTTTTATATATTTATCTAATATTTTTTTCTTTGTTTATTTTTTTATATAAACCAGTGCATTTTTGTTTGCGTCTCTTTTTTTTTTATTAGGTTGATTTTATGTTAATTTTAAATTTA